>Ga0126304_10000063_pt1 | contig 28681 bp, 26 predicted proteins | sample Plot25_FD_92538 | JGI IMG/M metagenome (GOLD analysis project Ga0126304, IMG submission 92538) | Serpentine soil microbial communities from UC McLaughlin Reserve, CA, USA - Plot25 | ecosystem: Environmental > Terrestrial > Soil > Grasslands | place: USA: UC McLaughlin Reserve, Lake County... | reverse complement strand
CGCGGCTTCTCCGAGCAGGGCACCACGACGACCCCCTTCGACATGGTCGTCCTCAACGGCATGAGCCGCTACCACCTAGCTGCGGAGGCGCTCCGGCGCGCCTGGGATGCCTCTGGCTCGCGACTGAGGGATCGTGCCCCAACCTTAATCTCCGAATGCGAGGCGGCGATCGCAAGAGCCACCGCCTACTCGAGGGAACACTTCGAGGACCCGCCCGAAATAAGCAATTGGACCTGGACACCATGAACCTGCCGACAGAGACTCTTTCTTGAGGATGGTCACCTCAAGAAAGAGTCTCTCACGTGACCTTGGTGCTTGGAATCCCGCCGATGTGAGCGTAGAGAATGGCTGACGTGATCCGCCCGCCGTGCGACGAGGGAGTCGTAAGGGCCAGGAGGGCCGCTGCTCCTTGTGATCCCACTTTGGGACAGTGGGCGCCGGGGGCGAGGCGGCTTCGGCTTGAGAAAGAAGCTTGAGCGTGCAACAAAGATGTTCGTACGTTATCGAGAGCGCCCGAACGGGTTATGGGGCGAAACTGGCATGATCCGCGCGTTTGTCTTTGACCTCGACGGGACCCTTGTCGAAACGGAGAAGCTTAAGGCTCTCTCCTACGCTCGCGCTGCAGCTGAACTTCGCCCCGACTTGGACGAAGGAGAGGTGATCGAGGCCTTCAAGGATCTGGTTGGCCTCTCGCGACAGGAGGTCGCCGTCGGGTTGATGCGCCGCTTTGGGCTGGAGGATGCGGCACGCAAGCGCATGGTGGAGTTTGGCGTGGACATGCCGTGGCAGGCCTACGTTCAGATAAGGCTACGTATCTACGAGAGGCTGGCGGCCGATCCCAATATCGTCCTGGACCACAGCTACCTACACAACATCAGCTTGCTACGCGAGGTCAGACGCGAAGGCTACCCGACTGCCCTAGCCACTCAATCCCACCGCGAGCAGGCTAGGCGCGTGCTGGATATCCTGGGGCTTGCGGACGAGTTTGACGTAGTGGTGACCCGCGACGACGTCGATCACGGTAAGCCCGACCCCGAGATGCACCTACTTGCGGCTCGCGAGCTGGGTATTAGGCCGGAAGAGTGCCTGGCGATCGAGGACTCCCCTGCGGGAGTTAAGGCGGCGTTGGCGGCTGGGGCAGAGATCGTCGCCGTGACCACCGATCTCACCCGCCAGAAGTTCCGCGACACCAACCTCTTGGACCGCAGCCACATCGTGGACGACACGCGTATGCTGCCTACGGTGGTGCGCTACCTTATCAGCGCGCACGGCCAGCACCTGGGTGGCTGAGTGAATCTAACCAAAAAATCACCCAGCATGTGTGCCACGGTGATCAACCGAAACCGTGGCACGAGGCTCGCAAGGTCTACTCCCTTCGAAGGGGAAGAAGTACACCAGCGCGAAAGCGGGACCATCTTGCAAATGTACTGGGATAAGGCTAGCAAGGCCGACAGATCCGACACCTGTTGACACCACTCTGACACCACCGGGAACGCAATACGGTGCAACACGGGGCAAAGCAGAGAAGAGAAAACGGCTCAAATATGGGAGTTCTGCAAGCAGCTGCAATACCCGGCAACGCCCAACTTCTCCCTTACAAGGAGGGGGGCGCTGGTTCGACTCCAGCATTGCCCACATTAAAAACGGCATTTTGCAGGTAAATCGCTGAGTTGGAACAGGGGCCGGGTTTAGATTCCAGCCTAATCTACACCAATAGTACAATGACCGAAGGGTTCTGCTGTGGCTAATGCCAGGGCGGAGGGAGAAAGACGTAGGTGGAACAACCGACGCTTGACAAGCCTATTCATGGAAGGAGGATGCTATGGTCACGACACGAACTCCAGTGCTACCGCTGCTCCCCACGTCGCTGGTGGGCAGCTACCCGCAGCCGGAGTGGTTGATCGACCGGGACCGCCTGGCGGGACGGTTACCGCCGCGAGTGCGGGCCAGAGAGCTGTGGCGGGTCGCCGAGGAGCACTTGGCTGAGGCGAAGGATGACGCGACGGTGCTGGCGATCCGGGCCCAGGAGGTGGCGGGGCTGGACATCGTGACCGACGGGGAGGTTCGCCGGGAGAGCTACTCCAACCACTTCGCCACTGCGCTGGACGGCGTCGACATAGATAACCCTGGGACCATGCCAGATCGCACTGGGCGCCCGAACCCGGTACCGCGGGTGGTGGGTCCGATCGCCCGGACGCAGCCGGTGCAGGTCGATGACGCACGGTTCCTGCGGGAGGGAACAAACCGGGTGGTGAAAATGACTGTACCGGGGCCGTTCACGATGTCCCAGCAGGCGCAGAACGACCACTATCCGGACGCCGAGTCGCTGGCGATGGCCTACGCCGACGCCTGCCGCGAGGAGATCCTCGATCTGTTCGCCGTCGGGGTGGACATCGTTCAACTCGACGAGCCCTACCTGCAGGCGCGCCCAGACGCGGCCCACGCCTACGGGCTGGCCGTGCTGAACCGCGCGCTGGAAGGCATCGAGGGAACGACCGCAGTGCATCTATGCTTCGGGTATGCGGCGATCGTCCACGACCGGCCGTCGGAGTACTCGTTCCTACCGGAGCTAGCCGAGTGCACGGCCGACCAGATCTCGATCGAGACCGCGCAGTCCGAACTGGACCTAGGGGTACTAGCCGACCTGGCTGGTAAGACGATAATCCTCGGGGTGTTAGATCTGTCCGACCCCGCGGTGGAGCCCCCCGAGGTGGTCGCCGAGCGGGTGCGCCGGGCATACTCACACATGTCCGCAGAGCGGATAGTGCTCGCGCCGGACTGTGGGATGAAGTATTTGCCTAGGGTCTCGGCCGACGGCAAGATGCGCGCCATGGTCGTCGCCTCCGAGCTACTGCGCAGCCAGTCCGACACCGCGTGATCGCGAAGTCACTCTCCGTACCGGGAACCTCAGCGAGCACGAGGGGTGGAACAGAGCGACTCACATCGATCGTCAAGCTCACTGTGCCAGCCTGCGGACCGCGAATGGATCGGCGTCGGACGCCGATGTGCCGAGCCTCAACACATGAGCACGAGGAGCCCGGGGTGGAGGACGCCTACGTAACGCAGCGAAGTATGGGTTTCTCACTGAGGGCCGATGAAAGAACTCCTAAGCGCCCGCCCTTGTAACTCTGTCCTGAGAAAATCCCTCTGGGATCGAAGGCTTCGCTCGCTTGCAACGAGCAGCAGGGTGACGTGCTGCGCTCTACGAAGAGCGCTTCTGCACGCGTCTGAACTCGGCGGCGACCTTGTCTAATGCGTCTTCCTGGACTTCGGTTCCATCAAGTAATCCGATCAAGCGGAAGAAGTTGCCGATCTGGTCGTGGTCCCTGGTGGTGACCGGTCTGTAAGGGGGTGCAGGGTCTCCGAGATCAACGCCGAAGTGTTTCATCGCAGACTTCATGATGGGTGCTAGCCCGTAAGACCCCCAAGTGGCCGGGAACAGCGAGAAGAAACGCTGCCACTGTCGGGCGCGGTCCAGGTTACCGGCTCTGACTGCGCGGACCACCTCCGCGCCTATGCACGTTCCCGGCGGCGGCATGGTAGCGCCGGACCCTCCCATGATCAACGTAGTGAGCAACGGCTGCATAGTTGTAAAGTAGCTCGCCTTACCGGCGAGATCTATCTCTTCTACCAACCTGACTATCTTGGTTATGTTGCGCGAGCTTTCTTTGAAGTACTGTACCTCGTCCATCTCGCTGAGCTCGACGAAGGCGTCGATGGGGGGGTCCGCCCCAGGACCGGGGTTGTGATATGCAACGATTGGTAGGGGACTCGCGTAAGCTACCCCCGCGAAATAGTCGATAAGTTCGGCGGCTTTGGGTTGCCCACCCCAGGGACGCAGGGGCATAAGCACCTGGATCAGGTCCGCTCCCACGTCGGCAGCGTGGTTGGCCAGTTCAGCGACCCCATGCAGTGTGGGACTCGACGCGCCGAGGATGACGGGAATGCGGCCGTCGACCATCTCAGTGCCGACCCTCAACAATTGCTTGCGCTCATCGGGAGAGAGCATAGTGTACTCGGCCGCCTCAACCGCTCCGATAGAGATGGCGTCGGCGTCAGATACAATGAAATCTATCTCATGTTGCAGAGCCGCGTAGTCCACCCGTCCATCTTCGTCAAATGGCGTAAGGCAAGCCCCCATGAGCCCATTTATTGCTTGAGATGCCATGTGCCTCCTGTCACTTCCTCTCCATCAAACTTACTTTTCCTAGTTACCGCCATATTGTCAAGCAAACAAATGTCGGTTAGCCTACGATAGCAAAGCCCAGCCCAAGGGCCGAGGCACCCTAAATCGCCGACCTCGCTCCGCCGTACAGAAATTTCGCTGTAGTAACTCCTTCCCGGGCTCAGAGCACGCTACACCGTGACACCCTAGGACTGCATGCCTAAGTTAGCCTCCGGTCTCTGGCTCATGGTACGCCTCCTCGCCTCCTCAGGGAGCGTGAGACCTGCAAGCGGCTTGATGCGCGCTGTGTGCCGCGAGACCCCATAGATTGTCGGGATAGGGTCCTGAGAGCAAATGGTGTCCTTCACGGGCACGCCGAGGTCGGACAAGAGGCACGGGTGGCTCTTGCCATCCGAGGTTAGTCGAAGCCGACTGCACCGTGTGCAGATGCGCTCGGAGGCGGGCATTATGATGCCGAAGGTCCCCGGTGCGCCCTCGAACTTGTACTCGTCCGCGGGGGCCGCAGGGTCCTCGGATTCTCTCTCCGTAAGCTCCCTAAGCTTCTCATGTGCTCGCTCAAGGATCACACGCCCCGAAAGGAACAGTGAGCGAATACGCGAGCCGTCGGTGCGGCCGCTGAGAGGCATAAGCTCGATAAAGCGCAAGTGCACCGGATAGCGCAAGATGAGTTTAGCCATAGCCGAGATCTCGTCGTCGTTGACCCCGCGTATCGCCATGGCGTTGAAACGGAAGTTACACCAGTATGTCACCAAGATTCGCAGGTAGTCCATCTTGCGGTTGTATGAATCCCTGAGTCGAACCACATCTGGCCTTGTGAGTTACCAAAATTCTTGACCTCAGATACATTAACACACTAAAGTAATGGGCTGGGTGTTTGAGGGAGTAAGGGAGGCTCGATGAGTAAGCCGGATCCTGTGTGGCATGTTCTGGATGATGCTCTCCGGGTCCGAGTATCTCGCCGCGAGATGTTGAAGATCTTCTAGAAGCTGATAATCACTCCCAAAGTGGGCTTTGCGCTGCAACATTGAGAAGAGCTTGCGCAGAAAATTCTACTTTAGTACAGTATTTAGCTACATGGCTCAGTGCACTCAGCAAGGGGAGAGTGCGGGGGAACGAGCTAAGGTGCGAGATTTTCGCGTTGGGTGAGACCTTAGTCGAGGAAGGGGTAAAGAGGAGATGATTACGGTCAAACGTCTGTCCATCGAGGACGCGCGCATAATCCTCGAAGGTGCGCAGCAGAAGTCCCAGGAGATCGGGGTGCCCATGTGCACGGCCGTCGTGGACGAATCGGGCAACCTCGTCGCATTCGAGCGTCTCGATGGAGGCAAGGTCACGAGCATCTCTATCGCTATCGACAAGGCGTTCACCGCCGCAGGAGCCCGGCGCCCAACACGCTTTTACAGGGATAACTCGCAGCCGGGCAAGCCGACCTGGGGCATTCAGGGAACCAACGATGGTCGCTTCTCCGTTATTCCCGGTGGCCTTCCGGTGGAAGTGGACGGCATGATAGTCGGGGGCGTCGGGTGCAGCACTGGCACCGCGGACGAGGACGAAGAGGTCGCCAAGGCGGCGATAGAATATTTCTTCGCCCAGACAAGCGTCCGTACGGGCGATGGATGACACACACCCAGCGAATTTCATGTAAGCGCACAGGCAGGGTCGTTACGCACCGTTGGATAGTCTCCGCGAGGTGGGCGAGAGTGTTAGGTGCTTACGATAGTGCTAGGTGGTTGCAAATGGTGCAAGCCTTGTACGCTCTCATGAGGCGCTGGCTAGCGCGACAGACACATCGCTGTGAACACTAACAAGAGGTAGCTCAGGAGGCAAAATGGAATTAGGTGATTCCTTTACCGTACAGGCCCCTAGAGAGCGGGTATATGAGTTTCTCACTGACCCGAACTCCCTGGCTCCGGTTCTTCCTGGCATCAGAGACTATGAGGTTCACGACCCCGATAACTTCAAACTGAGCCTAATAGTTGGTGTTGCGCAGGTTCACGGCCTCATGAAAGTGAAGATGCGAGTCGTCGAGAAAGATCTCGACGACACGGTGGTGACCTTCAACGGTAGAGCAAACGGCATTCGCAGCAACGTTGACCTCGAAATCCGCTTCCGATTGACCGACACTGCCGGCGGCGGCACCGAGGTGGGCTGGGGCGGAGAAGCGAGAATCGTTGGGCAATTAGCCTCGACGGCTGGGGGCTTGCTGGAGCCGCTCGCGAGGAAGAATATCGCCAACTCCATAGAGGCCGTTCGGGTAGCGCTAGAATCCTCCGACCAGCCCACCAGTGCGCCGGAGCCTAGGACGGAACCGTCATGACCATCGCCGAACCGCCGGTTAAAAAGTTCGGTAAATACGCTGGGAAAAGCTTGCCCCGCAAGGAGGACTACGAGCTGCTGCGGGGGGAGGGCACCTACGTCGCTGACATAGATCTCCCGGGCACCCTGCACGCCGTTTTCTATCGCAGCCCTTATGCGCACGCCAAAATCGCAAGTTTAGACCTTGATGCAGTGCGCAAGCATCCAGGTGTTGTATTGGCCCTTTCGGGCGTGGACCTGCCACGCTACGTCAAGCGGATGGAGCCCTTCCCGTTCCAAAGCCGCGACCCGTTCCGCGGAGGCAATCCTGCCATAAAATTCCACGACCGGCATGGGATGGCGAACGACAAGGTCCGATTCGTTGGCGAACCGGTAGCCTTGATCGTCGCAGAGGATCGCTACGTTGCTGAGGATGCGCTCGAGTTGGTCGAAGCTGAGTACGAGCCACTGGGGCTAGTACTGGATGTCGAGGAGTCGATCAAAGAGGGAGCTACACTCCTGTACGAGGACTGGGGCGATAACATCGCCCTCCGGTTCAAAGTCTCAGGCGGTGATATCGAGAGTGCCTTCGCCGAGGCTGATCTAGTGGTGGAGGAGAGATTAAAGCAACATCGCTTTACCGGCACACCCCTTGAACCGCGAGGCCTCGTCGCCTCTTACGATGAGGCTGCCAACGTACTCACCATGTGGGACTCGACGCAGATCTCGCACGTCGTAGCTGCGCTCTTAGAGGAAAGCATCCACAATCCGGCCAACATCAAGGTGCGTGTAGTAGCTCCTCGAGTCGGCGGCGGATTTGGGCAGAAGTGGGGCTTCTACCCGGAGGAGCTGGTAGTTCCGCTTGCCTCGGTGCTCTGTGGGCGACCAATCAAGTGGATCGAGACCCGCCAAGAGCATATGGTCGCCACAAACCACGCACGCGAGCAGACTCACCACGTGTCCCTAGCGCTCAAGCAGGATGGTACGGTTTTGGGTGTCAAGGATATCATCTACTCAGACTGCGGCGACGCTTACCCTGTTGGTGGCCTTGCGGCGATGGTGACGACCACGATGTACGTGCCTGGCGCTTACAAGATCCAGAATTACGAGGGCCAGCTCTACGGTGTGGTGACCAACAAAACACCGTTCGGCGCCCATCGTGGTTTCGGCAAGTCTGAGTGCGCGTACGCCATCGAGCGGATGATGGACATTGCAGCCGACAAGCTAGGCATGGATCCAGCGGAGATCCGTTTGAAAAACTTCATTCAGCCCGACCAGTTCCCCTACCGAAGCGTCACAGGCTCTCGCTACGACAGCGGGAACTACCCCGGGGCGCTCCGGCGGGCACTTGAACTAGCTGAATACGAGAAGATGCGGCAGATGCAGGCTGAAAAACGCGCAGAGCACAAGCTTTTTGGCATCGGTATGGCTCTGGTGATCGAACCCTCTTCCTCTACCCGGATGGGCTCATACAACTCGGGCTACTATAGCGTGACCATTCGCATGAGCCCGACTAGCCAAGTCCACGTGGCCACTGGCGGCAACGACGAGGGCCAGGGCCACTGGACAGCGATTTCCCAGTTGGTGGCCGAGGAGCTGAGTGTCGATATTGACCAGATCTTTGCTCGGGAGGGTGATAGCCTGTACACGCCGTATGGGTCAGGCTCCTACTCAAGCCGTTTCTCCGTGGTGGGCACCTCGGCTGTGACCATGGCTGCGCGTACCCTCGCCGACAAGATAAGGCGCATCGGGGCTCATCTCCTCGAAGTAGCCCCGGAGGATGTCGAACTCACTGATAATACGGTTCAGGTAAAAGGCAGCCCCAACCTACAAATCTCCCTAAACCAGATCGCTCGGACCGCATATCATCGTATTCACGATCTCCCGGAGGAGGAAGAACCCGGCTTAGAGCTTACCTATCACTACCGCGACCCGAACGTTGAGTTCCAGGCTGACGAGCGCGGCCGGGTAGCAATGTTCTCCAGCTTCCCCTACTGCGTCGACGTGGCCGTAGTAGAGATCGACCAGGAAACCGGCCGACTCGAGATCCTCAAGTACGTTAGTGTCCATGATTGTGGAAACATACTCAACCCTCGTATTGTAGAGGGACAGCACGTTGGTGCTCTGGCGCACGGCATCGGTGGCGCCATGCTCGAGGACCTTTCCTACGACGAGAACGGCCAGCTTCTGAACGCTAGTTTCAAGGACTACTTTGTGCCTACCGCGAGGGAGATCCCGAAGTTCACACTCGATCATATGATCACGCCGAACCCCTTCACTCCAGGCGGATACAAAGGTGCGGGGGAGACCGGCACAGTCTCGCCTGTTCCTTGCCTAGCCAACGCCGCTGAAGACGCATTGCGTCCGATCGGGGTGCGGCTGCGCAGGATGCCTCTTCTACCACCGAACATTTGGCAACAGATACAGGAAGCGCAGCCGTAGAAAGGGACCGCGCAGTGAACAAGTCAGAGTCGAAGAGAGAGGAGTAGCGCATGGCAGGAACCTATGGTGATGCAAGCAGAGAGATGCCCTGGTACAAGGCTGCTGACCGCTCCAGCTGGAGAGCGCTCCTCGCCTCAAACCTTGGTTGGGCTTTCGATGGCTATGAGACCTACATACTGGTTTTGACAGGGCCCGCTGTCATCGCCTCGCTTCTCTCGCCGGAGCAAACCCCTATATATTTCGGCATCCTCTTAGCTGTGACGTTGGCTGGATGGACTGTTGGAGGCATAGGCGGGGGTCTCGTCGCAGATCGTATCGGTCGCAAACGGACCTTGATGTTATCCATCTTCTTGTACGCAATCTTTACCGGCTTAACGGCTTTGTCTCCGAGCATACTCATGTTTGCCATCTTCCGCTTCCTGGCAGGAATCGGTATCGGTGCCGAGTGGGGCGCAGGAGCCGTATTGGTATCAGAGAAATTTCCGGATCGTGCCCGCGGCCGTGCAGCCGCCATTCTTCAGTCAGGTTTTGGCGTTGGTTTCCTGCTTGCGTCGATAGCTTGGTTTTTCATCGGCCCGTTGGGTCCGGAATCATGGCGTTATGTGTATCTGCTCGGGATCCTGCCGGCGTTTCTTCTGTTGTACGTACGCAGAAAGGTCGATGACCCCGAACAGTGGGTCGAAGCCGACCAACAGCGCCGCGCCGCTCTTGAGAAAGCCTCAGCCGGACAGGAGCTGACCCACGAGGAGGAGGCGTCGACGCGTTTCGCTTGGCGGACCATTTGGGCTACGCCCGTGTTGCGGCGTCGCTTGTTGTTGACGCTGTTGATGTCCTTTGCCACTATTCTCGGTTGGTGGGCCGTATCGACGTGGATCCCCCAGTACGCCGCAGCGACCGTGGAAGCACAATGGGCAACTTACGCTGCTTTGGTTTACAACGTCGCAGCAATCCTCGGCTACGTCCTTATGGGTTTTATAGCCGATGCTGTGGGGCGCAAATTGACAATCTGGGCCTTCTACCTCGGATCGGTCATCATGGTGCCAGTCGTTTTCCTCATCACTCATTCCCCGGGTACACTACTCCTCGTCATTGCCATCAATGGCTTTTTCACTCTCGGCCAGTTCACGTGGATGGCGATGTATTTGCCCGAACTATTCCCAACCAATGTGCGTGGGTCTGCCGCATCGCTGGTCTTCAACCTAACGCGCATCGGAGCCATAGTCGGCATACTTGCCTCCGGTGGGTTGGTGTCTGCGCTCGGAGGCATCCCTATCGCGGCGACGATCATCGGCATGATTTACATTCTGGGCCTTATCGTCACGCCATTCGCTGGACCGGAAACAAAGGGCGAACCTCTTCCTGCCACGCCGGTGGAGCTGGAGACCACGCGTGTCTGAGGAAACTCCGGTAGTTGTCTCGCCAGGAGTCGTCACCGTAGTAACCTTGAACCGTCCAGAGGTCGGCAATCGCGTTGACGGTCCAATCCTCGAGCGGCTGGCCGATTTGTTCGAGCAGATAGCCGAGAACGTAACGGTACGAGTTGTCGTGGTCAGGGGAGCGGGAGAGTCATTCTGTACCGGACGCGAGCCTGGCCATGCCCTCGGCACGAGACCAAGCGCCTGGCGATTACGTTCTGACCTGTCCAAACTTGTGCGTGCCAATCAGGCGTTGCAGCAGCTGCCAGCTGTCACCATCGCGGCGGTTCAGGGGGATGCTCTGGGCTTCGGGTGTGGGCTTGCGATACAGTGTGACCTCACCGTCGCTAGCAAACGGGCTCGGTTCTCTTTCCCCGAAATCAATGCGGGGTTGCCGCCGACGGTGGTTATGAACTACCTTGGCCACTTCATTCCACGCAAGATGGCGCTGGAAATGGTGCTCACAGGCGAGACTTATAGCGCTGCTGTCTGCCAGCGTCTGGGTCTAGTAAATCGCGTCGTGGAACATGAAGATCTGGACGGTGAGGTGGAGCGTCTGGCGAGCAGTATCATCGAGAAAGATCCAGTGACCGCCAGAACTAGCAAGCAGTTCTTCGGCGAACTGTACAATGGTCAGTTCGCCGATCGGACGAACTATGCGATCAATTTGCTGGCCACCACGTTGACCTACGACAGAACGACTGATAGCGGTGTCGAGTAAGCCGTGTTTCTCAGAGCTGTCGGGAAACAGGTGAGAGGTGATCGTGGACGGTTGGGAGCTAGGTGTGCCATTGGACTGGCGGATCATCCTTGCCGTGATGATTGTGGTGCTGGCTGGTTTAGCAAAAGGCATCACGGGCTTGGGTGCACCTATAGTCGCAACTCCCGTCTTGGCGCTGCTCTACGATGACTTGGCAACAGCTATTGCCGTTATGATCGCGCCCACCGTGCTAACTGACGTGATGTTATTGGCGCGGTATTTGCCGCAGTACCGTGAGTCTGTTCGTCTGGTTCCTTTCGTACTCGCAGGACTGGGAGGCATCATCTTTGGTACGCAGTTGCTGGTTTCGATAGACGAGGTAATCCTGCGGATAGGTCTCGGGGTCGTCATCACGGTATTTGTGGCTATGTCATTGTTAAACAGGCTGCCGGTGCTCAGTAAACCGACGGCTAGAATCGCCGGTCCCTTTATTGGTTTAACTGCTGGAGCACTTCAAGGTAGTGTCGGAGCATCGGGGCCGCTGGTAACCATGTACCTGTTTAGTCTCGGCATGTCCCGCGCAGCATTTCTGTTCGCCATTAACGCTATATTCTTGATAATGGATACCACCCAGGTTGTCGCCTTACAGCTTGTGGGCCTATATACGCTGGGTGTCATCCTCCTCGCCGCTTTGGCTTCTGTACCGCTCTGCCTAGGGGTGATCGTGGGCTTCAGAACACAGAGGTACGTCAGCGACCTGCGCTTCAGGCAGGGGGTGCTGGCGCTCTTGACCCTAACGGCAATCAGTCTCTTGGTCCGATCCTTATCTCAATTGTGAGGAGAGAGTGTGGCTGCATCGCACCAAGGGAACCCGAGCGCTGGAAAGGAGAGCTAATTGTCAGCTAGTTCATTACGGGGCCCGCAGGACCAAATGAAGAAGACTTGAAAGGGGAGCCCTATGTACCCAGCTAATTTTGTGTACGAGCGTCCCGAAACGCTGGAGGAGGCGCTCGAGTTGTTGGCAGAACACAGGAATGGGACAAAGATCATCGCCGGAGGCGCGACCTTGGTGCCTCTGATGAAGTTACGGCTTGCGACGCCGGAACGCCTCATCGATATCGGCGGATTGCGCGATCTGGCTGGGGAATCGCAGCGGGACGGCCATCTTGTCTTCGGGGCCATGACCCGCCATGTTAAGATTGAGGATTCGGCCAACGTCAGAGAATCGTTCCCTATCCTTCACGATCTGGTTTCACAGATCGCGGATCGGCAGATCCGCAACATGGGAACAGTCGGTGGCGGGGTGGCCGTGGTTGATCCAGGGGGCGACTGGTGTCCTGGTCTGCTGGCGCTGGACGGCAGCGTACGGTGCGCAAGCAAGAGAGGCGAACGGACGATCGCGGCTCGCGACTTGTTCTTGGATGCCTATACTCCGGCGCTCGAACCGGACGAGTTATTGACCGAGGTCAGGTTTCCTTTGCCTCCAGCCAAATCCGGCGGTGCGCACCTAAAATTGCAGCTCCGTGCCGGAGTATATGGGGTCTCCTGCGTCTCGGTTCAGCTTACTTTGGGTGAATCCGGCAGCTACGAGAACGTGGGAGTCGGCGTCGGAGGGGTCGGGACCTTACCGGTTAAGGCCGTTGTGGCCGAGGAGCTACTCAAAGGACAAGAACCGAGTGAAGAGTTACTCCGACGGGCCGCTGAGGAGGTTTCAGAGTGCACGGAGTTTATCTCGGATATTCGGGGATCGTCAGAGTACCGTAAAGAGGTAACGAAGAGTCTCTTCCGTCGAGCGTTGGATATAGCCGCGCGGCGCGCGAAGGGCGAGACTGTGGAGGTAGAGTATGCCTAAGCGGCAGGTAACGTTGAGAATCAACGACGAAAGCTACACGGCGGAGATAGAGCCACGCATGTTGCTGGTAGACTTCATCCGCACGCTGGCCAAGCTCACGGGAACACACGTGGGTTGCGACACCAGCAACTGCGGCGCGTGCACCGTGCATCTTGACGGGCGCTCGATCAAGTCCTGCACTATATTTGCACCTCAGGCAGAAGGGCACGAGATCAGGACCATCGAAGGTGTAGCGAAGAATGGGGAGCTTCACCCGTTGCAGCAGGCGTTCCACGAGCATCACGGACTCCAGTGTGGTTACTGCACGCCCGGCATGATCATGTCTGGCCTACAACTCCTCTCTCGCAACCCAACCCCAACGCGCGCGGAGATCCGGGCAGACATCTCGGGCAACATCTGCCGCTGCACGGGCTACCAGAACATAGTCGAGTCTATCGAGGCGGCCTCGAAGAGCGGCAAGGCCGGTGATTGGGGGCAGGCTCCCTGGAAAGGGCCTTCCGAAACGTAAGGGCTTAAGGTAAACCTTCGCCCGGGCCTACACGGAAAGGCCCGCGCTAGATTTGGAGACTATATGACGACGGAGAAAGCACCGGCGCAAGAGAGACAGGGCAAAAAGTGGGTGGGCCAGCCCGTCCGACGCAAGGAGGACCTCCGCTTCCTGACTGGTCACGGTAACTACACTGACGACGTGACGCTGCCCGGAATGCTTCACGCGGTGTTCATACGCTCGCCCTATGCGCACGCTCGCATCGTCGGGATCAACGCCAGCAAGGCGCTGGAGATGGACGGAGTCTTCGCCGTTTTGACCGGCGAAGAGGTCAAAGAGATGACCGACCCCTTCGACGAGTCCATCAGGGCCCCATTCGATCAGCTTCGGGACTATTGCTTGGCGGTGGACACGGCCAAGCACGCCGGAGAAGCGGTGGCCGCGATAGTGGCAGAGACGCCTTACTTAGCGGCGGATGCAGCCGAGCTTGTGGACGTTGAATATGAGCCACTGCCGGCCGTCACCAACGTCGAGAAGGCCATGGAGCCCGACTCGCCCAAGGTACACTCCAACTTACCGTCCAACGTCGTCTGGAACGATGTATTCGATTACGGGGATGTCGAGAGCGCATTTCGTGATGCGGACGTGGTGGTCAAGGAGCGGCTGCACTTCCACCGCTTCACCTCAGCCCCACTGGAGAATACGGTCGTGATCGCCTCTTACGAACCCATAAGCGACACGGCGACGGTCTGGAGCAATAACCAGCGGCCGATGCTCAACATCCCGTTCATCTCCAAGCCGCTGCGCATGCCGAGCGAGAATATCAGGTTCATCTGCCCTGATATAGGCGGTGGGTTTGGGATCAAGAACAACAGCTACCCGTACCTGGTAGCAGCCGTGCTGCTCGCCAAGAAGACGGGGCGTCCGGTGAAGTGGGTCGAAACGCGCAGCGAGCACCTTGAAGCCAGCACCCACGGCAACGAGGTCCTCTACGATGGCGAGATAGCCCTCTCCAGCGATGGTACTGTCCTCGGCGTGCGGGCCCGCGCCGTGCACGATGAGGGATCTTATATGCGGCGCGAGCCGATCGGCGCGATCAACTTCATCCGCCACGCGACGGTGGGGTACAAAATCCGCAATCTCAAGATGGACATCAGCACGGTGGTGACCAACAAGGCTGTCGTCGGTCCTAACCGCTCCTACGGCAAAATGCAACAGTGCTACCTGATCGAACGGCTTATCGACTGCGGGGCCCGGCAGCTTGGCATGGACCCGGTCGAACTTCGCATGAAGAACTTCGTCCAGCCGGACGAGATGCCCTATGAGAACGTGAGCGGCTGCCGGCTAGACGGGGGCGACTATCCCGGCATGATGCGACGCGCCATGGAGACGTTCGACTATGAGGGTGCCAAACGTGAGTGCGATGAGGCCCGCAAGCAGGGGTGCATAATGGGCATCGGCGTCGGCATGGGCATGGACGGTTGCCCAATCAACGCCGCATTAATCCGCGTTATTGACCCGAAACGCCAGACCTCCGGCGATAGCGAAGCGGCTTCGATCCGCATCGACGAGACAGGCGGCATCCTGGTTACAACCGGCTCGGTCCCGCAGGGCCAGGGCTTCGAGACGACCTGCGCCCAGATCGTGGCCGACGAGCTAGGCATCACCCCAGATGATATACGTGTGGCACCAGGCTTCGATTCGGCGACGCATGCCTACACAGCATTCTCGGGGACTTACGCTAGCCGCTTTGCCATCGTCGGAGCGGGGGCTGTGTACGGGGCGGGCCGCCAGATCCGCGACAAGATCGTCAAGATCGCGGCGCTCCTGATGGAGGTAGCCGAGGATGACATCGAGCTGGCCGACGGTCAGGCTCGGGTTCGCGGCACCAACCGCTCTATGACGCTGCGGGAGATCGCCCACGTCGCCTGGCGCGACCTGGCGCGGCTGCCGGAGGATCTGGAGGCTGGCTTGTATACCCACTATGTCTATCGGCCGAAGTTCGACATGCCCGAGGCGAATAAGCGCGGCAACTTCTCGTTCACCTACTCCTACGGAATAACCCTAGCGCTTGTGGAGATAGACGCCGGAACCGGTAAGGTAAAGGTTCATAGGCTAGTCGTGATGGACGACTTCGGTCGGCGCCTGAACCCCCTCATCGTAGAAGGTCAGATCCACGGTGCCATAGGTCATCAGCTCGGAGCAGCCCTGTATGAGAACCTCTATTACGACGATGAGGGCCAGCTACTCTCGTCCACCTTCAAGGACTACTGGGCACCAACGGCAGCAGATTTCCCGGAGTTTGAGGTCGAGTATCTCGAGACGCCTTCCATTGCCACACCCCTTGGAACGCGCGGAGGAGGGGAGGGGGGCGGGTCTCCGCTCATCGCCGCTAGCAACGCGGTGGATAACGCGCTGGCCCCCTTCGGTGGGCACATCACGGACAGCTTCCTCGCCCCGGAGAGGATACTGAAGCAGCTGCAGCAATCTTCCGACCACCAAACAGAGATAGAAAGCGGTGGCTAGAAGAGCAACCTACAGAATAGGCGACCAAGAGCATGCTACGGTGCCGAAATGCATAACGCGATCAGTGATCGCCCTTCAGGGCCCACGCCAATAGGGAGTGTGTCGGCGTGCAAAGGGGCACAAGTCGCTCGATTATTTAGCAAGTTGGTGCGGCCTTGAAGCTCGAACTCATTGTAGTCCTTCGCCTATTGCCGCAAGCTCTAAAGCTACCTGTACCGTGTAGAACACTTCGAGGAGCCTACCAAACTAATGTGTAGGTCAACGTCTGTTGCCATTCCTTGCCAAGGCGAGGAAGAGAAAGAGGAGGAACCTGATGCGGGACGGTAGCCAGTATGTAGAGTCTTTGGAGGATGGTCGGCAAGTCTATATAAATGGTGAGAAAGTTCGCGTTGTTGCGGAACACCCGGCTTTCAGCGGAGCCGTCCGTACTACGGCCTCCCTGTACGATACGGCTCTCGATCCGTCCAACGACATGGTCTTTACAGACCCGGAGACTGGGACCGAAGCGAACAAGGTCTTCATGATTCCTCGTGATTCTGAGGATCTTAAGCAGAGGCGCCAAGCTATCTTGTCTTGGGCCAAGATAACGAACGGCCTCATGGGCCGAAGCCCCGACCACGTCGGCAGCTTCATCGCGGGTTTCGCCAGCGCCCCCGAGGTTTTCGCCAGCGCGGGTGACTCCTTTGCTAACAATGTCAGACGCTTCTACCAGACGATAATTCGCGAGGACCTGTATGTAACCTACACCATCATCCCGCCGCAAGTCGATAGGAGCAAGACAGCGCAGGGTCAGGAAGATGCCTTCACACAAGTCGGAGCCTACGAAGAGAGAGACGACGGGATCATCGTCCGAGGGGCTCAGATGCTCGATACCGGCGGGCCTATATCGGATTACCTCTTCGTCAGTTGCATCCAGCCCCTTAAGCCGGGCGATGAGGACTACGCCATCTCCTTCGCAACTCCGATAGGCACCCCAGGCTTGAAGCTGTACTGCCGGCGGCCGTATGCCATCGGGCAGCCGAGTGCCTTCGACTACCCCCTCTCGACTCGCTTCGACGAGAGCGATGCGCTGGTCGTCTTCGAGGACGTGTTCGTGCCGTGGAAGAACGTGTTCGTCTACCGGGATGTGGAGTTGGTCAGGGACCAGTTCTTCAAGACGCCTGCACACGTGCTCGGCAACAACCAAGCACAGATACGCCTAATCACCAAGATGAAGTTCCTCATAGGGTTAGCCAGGAAGGTGGCCGCCACTAATCGCATCGACTCGATCCCGTCTGTTCAAGAGAAGCTGGGAGATCTCGCCTCCCTGGCCGCTATCGTGGAGGGAATGGTACTGGCCTCCGAGGCGAGCCACGTAGTCGATGACAATGGCGTGGCGTGGCCGAACCCCCGCTTTCTGTATGGTGCGATGGGGCTACAACCGGAGCTCTACCCGCGCGTCATCCATCTGCTGCGGGAGATAGTCGGTGCGGGGGTGATTCAGGTCCCCTCCTCCTATAAGGAGCTCGTGAACACAGAAACTGCAGCTGACATCAAGCGTTACGTGAAGTCACCGGACGTTCCCTCGGAGGAACGTGTCAAACTGTTCAAGCTAGCTTGGGATCTGGTCGGCTCAGAGTTCGCCGGAAGACACCATCAATACGAGCTCTTCTACGCCGGAGCACCATATGTTGCTAAAGGGTACTCCTACAGGAATTATGGGTACGAGGAGCCCGTTGAATTGGTGGAGTCGTTCCTCAAAAGCTACGGTTTGGCCGACACGAAAGAGGAGGTGTCGACCCAGGGCTAAGCACATAGGCTCGAAGCCATCTCATGAATACCAATCTGGGCGATGCAGTGGCTACAGCCTCGAGGTGAATCGATCTTACAGCGGCTTGCAACGGTATTGAGCGGCCAGATCGCTTTGGAATACCGTACTCGGCGGGATCCACTACCTTCCCGCGTGGATCTTCCACCTAAGCACCTACACGCCTACCATGCAGTATGGTTCGACATATCTGACAAGCGCTGTCCCTTAGAAAGAAAAGCAGGTGATCACAAATGGGACAAGCTTAGATCCCAAGCAGGACGCGGACTGTCAGACGGGGTAAATGGTCGCAGGTGTCGGCTCGCCTGCCCACCCTTATGTCAAGTCCAACAGTCCTTCCCTATTACGGAGCTGTGGAACACCGTCACGTGGCTGTGTAGCCATGGTCGCAGCGCACAGGGCGATTCGTAAGTGCCGAGTGTGGAGGTAGAGAACATGGTAGATCAGGGTCCACAGAGGGAGATCCACCCGCGTGCTTTCCGTGAAACAGTTGGACGCTTTGCCAGTGGCATAACGGTGACCACTACTGTGCACGAGGGAGAGGTTCACGGCATCACCGCCAACGCTTTCGTTTCCGTATCCCTGGATCCGCCCTTGGTACTGGTCTCGGTGGACAACCAAACTAAAATGCACCAGTTGCTCTCGCAAACCGGTCGCTATGGGGTAAGTGTCCTGGCCGAGAAGCAGCGAGCGATCTCTCAGCACTTTGCGGGACAGCCGCAGGAAGGTCTGGAGGTCCCCTTCGTCTGGCACGATGGTCTGCCCCTGCTGGAGGGATCTGTGGCTCACCTGGCATGCCGGGTGGTAGAGGCGCACCCAGCAGGGGATCACACCCTCTACATCGGTCGGGTAGAGTATCTAGACCACCGAGACGCAGCTCCGCTGTTGTTCTACACTGGCAACTACCAAAACTTGGACGTGCAGGTGAAGGAAGTACCTTATTGGTGGTAAGGCCTTTATGCATGGAGCCAAGACACCAGACTCATCCACCACACGCGACGGACAGCACGTTGAGTAGCCAAAGTGGGCGTGGACATTCTGGTTGATATCCGCCAAGCTCTATATACCCATCACCGTAGCCCGCACCTGCACTATGCGCTTGTTCGCGGTGGATGAGCTTCGAAGGACCAGACCTTTGGATTCAAGGGACTTTACGAGCCTTGAGGCGAAGTCGGACGGAATGTCCAGTTGCCCCGCAATCTGCTTCATCTGAAGCCCCTGGCTCTCGCTGCCGTAGATCTGGATCAAAGCTTGGTGTTCGAGCGGGTCAAGACCGAGCTTCTTAGCTTGCTCGCTTACTATTCGAAACATCTTGCGGACGACGAAGCACGCCGTCGCGACTCCCTCGAAGTAGCGATGAATTGCTTCAGGGTCATCCCGGATTCCTATATTCGCGCTCGCTCAGGGGAATGCGTCCAGGTTACTCACAAGATTCATCCCAACGGCTATCGATGCCGCTGTACGGGTCAACAGTTTGACGGACATGCGCCTAATGTCTTACATATTTTAATAGTGTGGCTACAGATCATATTGTAGGAGACGAACGCTCGCTTACCTAAACATCGGCCCCCAGGCCCCCAAGGAGCTAAATAAGCCCTAGGGCTGAGTGAGACTACTCCGGGTGTGAGAGGCCTAATCTCTGTCTCCTGTCGCTAGGCTCGGTGGATCGTCTGGTAAATCCACCGGCTAGACTTCCCGAACCATGGCCTGTCTGTGAGCGCGTCCCGCTTGGGGCCCTTGCGGGCCGCCTCCCGTTCCGCAGACGACATGACTTCCAAGGAGGCCAGCTCGTGGAGCGCCAGGTGTGTCCAGTCTCCGCCCTCGCCGGAGATCACTTTATACCGTCGGACGCGGAGCCAGTCATCGGCCTTCATCAGCAGGTCGATATGCTCATTTTCGTACCAGTCGTCGAAGTCGGGCTCGTCGCTCTCCGGCACCGAGAAGGCCACAACGAAGAGATAGTCTCCGGAGCCGTGGGGGCCAGTGTCTGATTGCTCATCGCAGGTGTACCTCGTGAACCCGGAGACGTTGTCCAGCATCCACTTTGTCAGGTCCGAAGGGTCATCCTTCAAACGCTGGTACTCCGGCGTCTTTAGGACGGACATGTCAGATATCTCGTAGACCGCCAGGTACTTCGGTTCGCCCTCCACGACGCGGTACCTGATCGCCGCATCGAACCCCGGCAGGGCAAGCCGCGCGGGTATGTGCTCGGTGTTGTACCAATCGTGAAACTCGGCGTCCCACTCCTCGGGGGGCTGCATCTGCGAAAAGAGTATGCCGCGCAATTGGTGCCTTTCTAGCGGGAGACGACATCGGACGATTTCCGCCCTGAGCGTACGCTGACCGAACGCTGTGGCACTGGGGTGTTCCGGCTCTTCGTAAAACGTACGACCCCGGCCGTGATTGCGACAGCCACCGCCGGTACGTCCCCGACCTCCAGGGCCTGCACCGCCTCTCGTGCCGCCGAGCCGACCGGAGCGTCGATCAGGAGCAAATCCGCGGGCTTGCCGGGCTCGATCTTCCCCACGTCCAACCCGTAGACCTCCGCGACGCTGCCTGTTACGGCAGCTATGGTCTGGCGGCCGGAGAGCGGCCCCAGCGAGGCAAGTTCAGCCATGAGATGCAAGAGCCCGAGCGGAACCATGCCTGTGCCGGTAGGGGTGTCGGTGGAGATGAGGAGGCGTTCGAGGCAGTCAGCTTCCAGTACGTGCTTCGCAATGTTGATGGCGGAGCGCAGGTTTCCTGCCTGCGCGAGTTGGAGGGCGATGCCCTCGCCCTCTTCGACCATGCGGGCGTTCTCCTCTGGTTCCAGCGCCGTCGGTCCTCCGTTGACATGCCCGGCGATGTTGGGGCGCATCGCGAGCAACGTCTCAGCATCAATCTTCGACTGGCTACCAGGTATCGAACCGCCGCCGGTGTGAGACATGACAATGAGCCCTGCCTCTTGGGCTGCGCGGACGACGGGCACGTAATCCATTGGTGTTTCGAAGGCGCCGAACCCGGCCTTTGCCAGCCAGACTCCGGCCTCTCTTAGCTCCGAGAAGTCCTCTGCAGTCAACTCCGGTTCCAGAATGACCGAGCCGGCGTGCACGGCGACGCCGCCCGGACGGTAATCCCTGAAACAACGCTCCGCGGCTATCGCGAGGGCCTTCACCCCGGTAACATCGTCGGGACGACCGGGAACGTGGACCTCGCTAGCGGAGATCGCGCGGGTCATGCCCCCGTGCAGGTAGCTCTCCAGGAACCCAACCGTGCGCTGCCGCGGCGTGTAGTCGCCGAACGTTATGTGAACATGAGAGTCGATAAACCCGGGCACGAGCGCGGCTTCGTTCGCGTCTATGACGGTCTCGTGGTCCGCGCGACCGACCTCGCCCGAATCACCGATCCAGGAGATTCGATCGTCCTCACAGACGAGGGCGTCGCCAGATATCCTAGAGCCGGTGAGGTCCCCGCGGTGAGAGTCGCCGATGTTGACGATCGCTACGCTCATCTGAGTCCGTCCTTTACGGCTTCCTCCTTGGTGAGTCCGCCGGTGCGGTGATGCACCCTTCCGCCGGTCGCCACGGCCACGGCGATGACCAACTCGTCCGGACGGGGCGCGTCGGGTATTCTCAAGGTTACCGTGTCGTAGTGGGACCTGACATACAGCGCGTCTTTGTATGCGAGCGGGATATCGAGTATCTCGCCGGCAAAGCCAACCTTCGTTGAAGAGGAAATCCAGGCCTTTCCCCCGCCGACACCCTTTCGCAGAGCGTCCCCGAAGACTGTGGTGATGCAGGCGACGATGTGCTCCTGCTCCCCACCTACGCCCGCTAACCCTCCTTTACCGTAGCTCTCCACAGGCCGGCCTTCCAACAGCGCCTTGGCGCGTTCTGCTAGCTCAAAGCCAAGCTCGGCGCTCGGGTCGGTCAACCCGCTAAGGTCATCCACATACCGGCCAGTAAACGGGTTGTGGATCACAACCGCAACCACCGCCTTGCGAAGGGAATTCTCACCGGGAAGCCCGCCCTCATGCAACACGTCCTCGAAAGACCCGTACCACTTCCGAACGTCGTAATGCATATGACCTTCTTCCGCAAGCCATTCGCGACGGCCCTACTGTCGATCCCAAACACTTTATTCAACTACTTTATCTTAAACAATGAATGGTTGGTCGGGCAAGTAGAGGAGGTTAGCTCGGCTGGGGATCCGTTGCGCTCTGTGCCCTACGAGCCAACGAAGCCTGATCGTTACTCGTAAGCCTCGACGGTGGGCTCGATCCCTTCAGCGTCCACGACCTCGCGCCACGCGTCGAAACCCGTCTGGAACGCGACGGCCCCTGCTTCGGGAAAAGAGATCTCGATGGCTTCCAGTATCTCTTCCTTGGTGGCGCCGTGGTCCAGCGCCACGCGGATGTGGCTCTGGATATGCTTCTTGCTGGCGCGCATGACCGTAAGGCTGACGATAAAGATCAGTTATTTGGTCTTGCGGTCCAGCCGCCGCGCCTTGAAGTATGCCTCTTCAATCAGCTCGTTGGTTCGCTTGGTGAACTCGAAGTCTTGCTGTACCGCGATCTTGTGGTAGTCGAGGACGTAGCCTCGCTGCTGGACCATCTCGTTTATGTAAGCTTGTTTCTCTTCCTGACTCGCCATGCCTATCTCATTCCTCCCGATCCGTTTCCGCGCCACAAGCCAGTATATCGGAGGCTACCCCACCCCGCTCGCGATTCTCCCCATAGCAACATACCTAACGTCCAGGTAATCCTCGATGTCCACAGACCCAACCTCGCACCCGAAGCCGCTCTCCTCGAGCCCGTAGAAGGGACCCTGCGCCCTAGATGGCATGCTGTCGTTCGCCCTATGATTCCGTACTCCAGCTCCTCGCGAGCTTCAGCAAGCCGCCACGTCGGGGGTATGGTAGTAGGCCGCCAGCCTGCAGGCTGTCTCGTTAGCGCGTCTTGCGACCTCATTATCGGCGTCGAACGGCAAGATGAGCGCCACCGCCCTGAAGGTCCGACTCCTCCTGGGCCACGAGCATCGACTCGTAACAGACCACAGAGAATACACCGCCGGGGAGCTCGCCCTCCTCGAAGATCGCGACAAGCTCCAGGGCCGAGAGGGGGTAAGCTCCGAGGGCTTCACAACCATCGCACATCCGGCGACGAGTGCGGGGCCGAGCTTGTGTGTGATCAATTGAATAAGGGCTGCTCCGCGGCGTTATAGCCTCCATCACCTCTACCGGGCCCATTATGATTAGGATGCGCTTGTCGGGGAGGCGGCGGGCACCGCTCCCTGTATACCTCCTTGCACTCATCGGCGAACCACTCGACGAAGGAGATTAACGCGGGCGAGGTATTCCCTGCGCTCGTGCATCCAGGCTGGCGGCCATCTGCATGCCCGTCGCCCTCTGCACAGCGATCTTCCCTGCCCACTCCGGCTGCGCGACCGCCGCGGCGTTTATAGCCCTCTGCGCCTCCTCGAGATCGCCGTCCGGCAGAGGATGCCTATAACCTCGCAGCTCGTCGGGTTCGTAATGTCGAAGGCCTTGCCCGAGACGGCTTCCTCCGCCCGCTCTCCCCAATAAACAGCGTCGTCACGGATCCGTCCTCGATCAAGTTCCTCGCCTTCCATCGCCATAGTGGCGCGGGAACACGCCGGGCCCGGTCCACCCTTGCTCCTCGAAGGGCACCGCTCTGATGCCCCGCATGCCGTTAGCGGCCCGCTAGATCGCGCTCGGTCTCCAGGTCCTTGCGGCCTTCCAAGTCGTACCCCGAAAGCGCGGATTCTACGAGGGCCTTCGCCCCGTCGAAATCATAGTTACGGTACATGTGGCCCTTCACCACGAACGGCGCGCCTGCGTAGAACATCTCGTACTGGTGGTGACGGCTGGCGAATTCGGAGCCGACTATGTCCCAGACGAGCTTCATCAGCTTCACGCGTTGCTGTGACGGAGTACCCGGCGACTGCACATAGCGGTTGAGGTCAGCAGCTATGCCGGGGTTCTTGAAGTCCGCGTGGGAAGAGGGGAGCTGTATCAGACCGCCACCGCTGAGGTCGCGCACCATATTCAGCATCTTCGAGTATATATGGGGCTGGAGCGTCATGTTGGCGTATAACTCGGCCTTCCCCGGCCAAGCGACGCCGTTGGAGTCCACCTCGCAGTTGGCCTCCTGTGCGCGGACCAGCCCCTCTACCATCGCCGCGTGCGCAGCAAGCTCGCCGAGAGCACCCTGCACCGGCGGAAGCGCATCGACGCCATTCATCTCGGCGACCCGCTTGGCGAGGCCGGTGAGAAACTCTAGCTTGGTCCAGAACCGGATCTGCGCTTGGTTATTGCCGAGGACGTGCGCTGGCGTCTCGAAGAATTGGGAGCGCACCACGTTGACGTCCTTATAGACGAAGACGTTCTCCCACGGCACGAACACGTCGTCGAAGACAAGGAACGAGTCAGTCTCGTCGAAGCGACTGGAGAGAGGGTAGTCGAAGACGCTCGTCGCCGACTCGGAATAGGAGCGCCGTGAGTAGGTCTTGAGGCCCGGAGCGGAGATCGGTATGGCCACCGAGATCGCGTAGTTCTCGTCACCAGGACGCAGCGGGTGGATGCAGCTTAGCAGCACGTAGTCGGAGATGGCCGCGCCTGTCCCGAGCATCTGGGCGCCCTTAATGACGATCCCGTCCTCGTGCTCATCGGAGACGCCAGCGTACAGGTGCGGGTCCTCCTGCTGATGGGCGGGCTTTGAGCGGTCTATCTGCGGTGGTACTATCACATAAGTGACGTACAGGTCATTGTCGCGCACGTGCTCGTAGAATCGCACTATATTATCGGCGAATCGCTGGCCGTGGCGTGCGAAGACCCCCGGCGCGCTCGCGAACGCGGCCAGAAACCCAGCAACATGATCCGGCCCCCTCCCTATGAGACCGAAGGTGGACTCTGCCCACCGTCGGATCGCCTTGCGGCGCAGGACGAGGTCTTCTCGCGAGCGAGGGATCGTGAAGGCACGGTTGACCGGCTCGCCGGTCTTCGGGGAGTCGTAGGTCATGAGCTCCCTGTTGGCCGGGTCGTTGGCTATATCGTATAGGTTGGCGATCGACTGCACGGCCTCCCGGAAGGCTGGATGGGTGGTTACGTCGGAGACTAGCTCGCCGTCGATATACACTTGGCGTCCGTTGCGGATGCCCTCAATGTACTTATGTCCACTGCGTGTCACGGTGTACCCCTTTCTTTCGCGTAAATTACCCGGGCGAGCCCGTTAAGACTCTATCCTTCTGGTATTTATGGTGCTCCATGGCGCTCAAAAAGCCCCACAAGCGAAGTCTTCGATGCGGCGATATACACCTCGTGAGAAAACCAAAGAGTGTTCTTTACTTACGTACAGCACGTCTTGTCGAGCAGGATGTCGAGCGGCTCGCCGGCGGAGCCCACTTCCCTCGAGGAGGAGATCCAGGCTTCGCCTCCGCCAACGCCTTCGCGAAGCGCATCGCCGAAGACGGTGATGATGCAGGCAATGGTATGCTCCTGCTCGCCGTTTACCCCCGCCATTACTCCCTTCCCGTAGCTCTCTACCGGTCGGCCTCCTAACAGCGAGATCGCACGTTCGGCGACCGTATCGTCAAGCTCTTCGCTAGGCTTGATTAGTAGCTCCAGATCCTCAACGTACCTACCCGAGAACGGATTGCGTACCACAGCGGCAAACGTCGCTTACAGAAGGAGATCCTCAACGAAAGGACCTCCTTCATGGTGAACCTCCTCAACAACCCCATCCCCGCCCACTTTACGGAAACGGTTACCCACACATCAACCTTTAAAGTACTAGAATATATTACTTTACACCTTAGAACGCTGCGTGCGCAGGTATACGCACTGCACTGTAGAGTTTGAGCCTCAAAATAGCAGACTGCTACCAGAGAGGTGAGGGTGTCGGGCAGAGTAATACTTGACGGCTAAAACACAAGAATGTAGTTTGAACCGTTAACCCGAAGAATAGGGAAAGGAGTTACTTTGAGAGGATGGGATGAGTTCCTCACCGAGAGGGATAGGGCTGTGTTTGGCGGGGCTGGATACGGTAAGAGGGCCGGGTTCGGCGAGCGTCCGGTGGTGCTTGTGATAGACGTGAATTACAATTTTTGCGGCGACAAGCCGGAGCCGATCCTCGAGTCTATCAAGCGCTGGCACAATAGCTGTGGTGAGGAAGCGTGGGTTGCGATCGAGAAGATAAAGCAGTTGGTCGATGCAGCGCACGAAAGGCGCATCCCGGTGATCTACAGCACCGGGTGTGATCCCCGACCGGACCGGTTTGACGCGGGCCGGTGGGCGGACAAAAACTCCCGCCGGGGCGAAGACCTTGAACGGCGCGGGATCGGTAATGAGATCGTGCCACCCATAGCTCCCAAGCAGCGTGACATCGTTATCCGCAAAGGCAAGCCGAGTGTATTCTTCGGTACGTTACTGGCTTCTTACCTTACCGATCTGCGGGCAGACTCCATCGTCGCCTGTGGTACGACTACCAGCGGTTGCGTCAGGGCGACGGTGATCGACGGGTTCTCCTATAACTACCGCATGAGCCTAGTCGAGGAGTGTACTTTCGACCGCGGGCAGGCTTCTCACAGCATCAACTTATTCGACATGAGCCAGAAATATTCGGACATAGTCTCGCTCGAAGAGACCTTAGCCTATATGCAGCAGCTTCCGGATGATCTGTTCACCGAACAGATGCCTGGATTGGCCGAACCGGTCGAGCAAGATGTAGAGCACACGTTGAGCGAGGCGCATTCGGCATAAAGATGTAGACGGGGCCAAAAGGGGAGAGGGAAGTAGCAGTGGATCAAGATAGGGTAGGGGTGTTCGTGAAAAGGTGGATAACCGTCCTCTTGCTGCTGGCGCTGGCAGTGGTCCTGACGTCTTGCGGCTCGGGCGAGCAGGGTGGAGATCAGGAGCCGTGGCAGCACGGGATAGTCATTCCGAAGGGTGACTCAGGGTACATCATGATGGCGCAGGAGCAGGGGTTCTACCAGGAGCATGGCGCTGAGGTGGAGGTCGTAGAACTCGAGGGCGCAGTCCAGCTTGCCCAGGGGCTAATAGCCGGGGAGTTGGACTCGGCTGAGCTATCACCGGACCCTATATACGAGGCAGCGCTGCGAGGAGCCCAGCTCAAGATCATCGGCTCCACGATACCCGGGATGGCGTACGCGCTCTACTCCAGTGAGGAGATCGGTGGCTTAGAAGACCTTCAGGGCAGGACTCTCGGGACTTCGGCCCCGGGCGCCCTGCCCGACGTCATAGCGCGAGCTATGCTGAGAGAGAGTGGGATAGACCCTGAGTCCGTCCAGCTGACGAACGCCGGGAGCGACGCGGACCGCTGGCAGGCTCTTTTGGGTGGCCAGATCGACGCGGTCGCTAACTCCGCGGAGTACGTGCCGGAGACGGAGGAAGATGACAGAGTTAAGGTCCTCGCCCCGGCATGGGAGGTGGTCCCGCAGTACCCTCGTTTCATGATCGTCGCCAACAACAACGCTCTTGAGGAGAAACCGGAGGCGGCCGTTGGATTTCTCGCTGGGACCATGGAAGGCATAAGCTACGCGCTGGAGAATCGGGAAGATGCACTCCAGCTTACGGCGGACACTACCGACGCGCCGGTAGACGACCCCAGCAGCGTCTACATGTACGACCTGATAAAAGAGCAGGATTTCGCCTCACCGACCTCCGAGATATCTCGCGACAACCTCGAGTGGCTGCAGGAATTCCGATTGGAGGCGGGAATCCAGGACGAAGAAGTCAACCTCGACGAACTGATCGACGAATCCTACCGGGAGCAGGCGCTAGAGGAAGCGAACGTCCAGCAGTAAGAGGGAATCCTGGGCTTGAGTGTGCATCATTTGAAGTTCGAGCTCAATGGTGCGCTGCGGGAGATCGGGGTTACTGCAGATCGCCTGCTCATCGACATGCTGCGGGAGGATTTCGAGCTTACCGGTACCAAAGAGGGCTGCAACGTCGGGGTCTGCGGCGCCTGCAGCGTGCTGGTCGATGGGCAGCTGCTCTCGGCATGCCTTTTGCCGGCCGTGTTCGTAGATGGCTGCGTTATTCAGACCGTCGAAGGTCTGGCGGGAGACGGTCCGGCGCTAACGTCGGTACAGGAAGCTTTCATCCACCGCGGCGGCTTCCAGTGCGGCATCTGTACCCCAGGCCAGATCATCGCGGCCACAGCGCTACTGGCCGAACGACCGCGACCAACCGCCGACGAGGTACGCCGGTGGATGATGGGAAACCTCTGTCGCTGCACGGGCTACTACAAGATCATCGAATCGGTCCTCGCCGCTGCAGAGATAGATGAGGTACAGTAATCTTGCCCGCCTTTGATTACCATGCAGTGGGTTCGGTTCCCGAAGCGCTCGACCTACTCGGGCAGTACGGAGATGAAGCCTGCCTGGTAGCGGGCGGCGCTTCGCTGCTGTTGATGATGAGACAGGGTTTGGTGAGGTCGTCGCACGTTATCGGCCTGCGTGGCGTGGACGAACTGCGTGGAATCTGGCGCCTCCCCGGCGGCGGTCTGGAGATTCGCGCGCTTACCACCCATTGCGAGGCGGAATGTTCTCCAGAGGTGCAAGCTTACTGCCCGGCTCTGGCCGAGAGCTTCTCGCGGATAGCGACGGTTCGCGTCCGCAACCAGGGAACGGTGGGTGGAAACCTCGCATTTGCAGATCCGGCGCATGATCCCCCACCAATGTTGCTGGCGCTCGATGCCCGGACGGTTATCGCAGGGCCTGAAGGTGAACGCACCATCCCGCTGAGCGAGTTCTTTGTAGATAGCTTCCGAACGGTTCTCGGAAAGGAGGAGATCCTCGTCGCAGTACGGCTTCCCGCGCTGCCTTCGACCGCCCGGTCTATGTATCTTAAGTTCCTGCCGCGTGGGGAAGGAACGGAAGGCGATTACGCTACCGTCTCCGTTGCAGCGACACTGTGGCCCGGTCCCGATAATATCTGTGAAGACGTAAGGTT
>Ga0126304_10000062_pt1 | contig 28694 bp, 24 predicted proteins | sample Plot25_FD_92538 | JGI IMG/M metagenome (GOLD analysis project Ga0126304, IMG submission 92538) | Serpentine soil microbial communities from UC McLaughlin Reserve, CA, USA - Plot25 | ecosystem: Environmental > Terrestrial > Soil > Grasslands | place: USA: UC McLaughlin Reserve, Lake County... | reverse complement strand
GACGATCGTGTTCGGCGGAAACGGCTTGCGGATATACCGATAGGCCTGTCGCTTGACTGACTCGAGCACCGACTCCGACGTGTCGTCGGCGGTCATCATGATGACCCGCGGCGGCGTCGCCAGCTCACACACGCGTGCGAGTACGTCGAGTCCACTCATGCTCGGCAGGCCGATATCCAGCAGGACGATGTCGAACGGATGATTGTGCAGGAGCGCCAGCGCCTCCGGTCCGTCTCCGGCGGATTCGATATGATGACCCGCCGCGGTCAACAGCGACGACAACGCATGGCGCAACGCCCGGTCGTCGTCCACGATGAGGATGCGTCGGCTGGGCGTGGATTCAGCACCCATGGCGAACTCCTTCGAGCAGAATACGTGTCGGGAACTTCGAGCGCGCGACGGTAGTGTAATGCCGCAGCCTGGCCGAAAATGACGCAGATGCAACTCAGCCCGCAACAGCTGGTGCTCTACGAAACAGCCCGCGCGCTGGTCGAATCGGCGACGCTCGAGGAGGCCGCGCCGCGAATGGTAGCCGCGATCTGCCAGGCATTCGGGTGGCAGTGCGGCGCCATCTGGCAGGCGAACCGCGCCCGGAAGGTGATGCGATGCGTCGGCACGTGGCACGCGCCGGGCCTCTCGATCGAGGAGTTCACCGCGGCAACCGAGGCGTCCATGTTCGAGCGCGGCGTCGGTCTGCCTGGCAGAGTCTGGGCGACGCGTGAGCCGGCGTGGATTCCCGATGTCACCGCCGACACAAATTTTCCGCGATCTGGAGTCGCCGCACGCGTTGGCCTACACGCCGCGTTCGCGTTGCCAATCATGCAGGGCCGCCGGGTGCAGGGTGTCATGGAGTTCTTCAGTCAGCAGATCCTTCAGCCATCGCCGGATCTCCTGAACACCATGACGACGGTGTGCAATCAGATCGCGATCTACATCGAGCGGCTGTGGGCCAGTGACGATTTCGATCGGTTCTTCACGTTGTCACTCGACTTGTTCTGCGTCGCGACGTTCGAAGGCTATTTCCTTCGCCTGAACCCGGTGTGGGAAACGGTTCTCGGCTTCTCGAAGGACGAACTGCGCGCGGCACCGTTCGTGGAGTTCGTCCATCCCGACGATCGCGAGGCCACCATCCGCGAGCTGTCCAAGGTGGCCACCGGCGAACATGTCATCAACTTCGAAAACCGCTATCGCACCAAGGACGGCTCGTACAAGTGGCTGCAGTGGTTCGCATCACCGTTTATCGCGCAGGGACTCATCTACGCGGCAGCGCGCGACGTCACGGAACGCAAAGCCGCCGAAGATACCCTGCGTCGCAACGCGCAGGAGCTCGAGGTGGCGCGCAGGCGCGCCGAGGCCGCGACCGTCGCCAAGGGTGAATTCCTGGCCAACATGAGCCATGAGATCCGCACGCCGATGAACGCCATCATCGGCATGTCCGAGCTGGCGCTGCAGACGAAACTCACCATGCAGCAGCGCGAGTACATCCAGACCGCGCGCGAGTCCGCTGAAGCGTTGATGACGATCATCAACGACATCCTCGACGTCTCGAAGATTGAAGCCCGTCGTCTCACGCTCGACCGTGTGCCCTTCGTCGTGCGCGACACCATCGAGGACAGCGTCAAGCTGTTTGCGCCGCGCGCTGATGAAAAAGGGCTCGAACTATCCTGCCGCATCGCTCCCGACGTCCCGGCGGCCGTCGTCGGCGACCCGGGACGGCTGCGGCAGATCATCCTGAATCTGGTCAGCAACGCCATCAAGTTCACCGACGACGGCGAAGTGGGCGTCGAGGTCGTGGTCGCGGAGCAAACGGCGGACGCGGTCACGCTGAAGTGCACGGTACGCGATACCGGGATCGGCATCGCCGAGGAGAAACGCTGGGAGATCTTCGGCGCGTTCGTGCAATCTGACGCCTCGACCACACGCAGATACGGCGGCACCGGTCTGGGCCTGACGATCTCGTCTCAGCTGGTGGAGATGATGGGCGGCCGGCTGTGGCTGGAGAGCGAGCCAGGCACAGGCAGCCGGTTCCACTTCGTCGCGCGATTCGGCGTGTTCAAGGGCGAGTCGGTGCCGGCGCCGTCGTTCGATCTGCGATCGTTGCGTGTGCTCGTCGTCGATGACAACGCCACCAATCGCGCGATCCTTACCGAGATCCTCGACAGCTGGCAGATGTCGGCGGCTGCTGCCGATAGCGCGCAGACCGCGCTTGGCATGCTTCACCAGGCTGCCCAGGACGGTCAGCCGTTTCAGTTGGTGCTGACCGATGCCGCAATGCCCGATGTCGATGGATTCTCGCTCGCCGATCAGATCGCGACCGTGTACCGCGCAGGCGCACCAAAGGTCATTCTCCTGACGTCAGCCGGCGCGCCGGTGCTGCGCGGCCGCCGCGCGAAGTTGTTCGCCGCGACGCTGATCAAGCCGGTCAAGCAGTCGGATCTGCTCGACACGATCGTGACCGCGTTTGCCACGCCCGCGCCATCGCGCCGCACGCGCGCGAAGGAGCCATCACGCCGGAGGCCTGAGGCCGGAACAGCATTGCGAGTGCTCGTCGCGGAAGACAACGCGACGAATCAGAAGCTGGTGTCGGCCCTGCTCGATCAACAGGGCCACACCGTGACGATGGTCGGCAACGGCAAGTTGGCGGTCGAACGCGCCTCGCAGAAACCGTTCGACGTCGTCCTCATGGACGTGCAGATGCCCGAGATGAGTGGGCTCGAGGCGACTGCCGCGATCCGTAAACAGGAGGAGGGCACGGGACGGCATGTGCCGATCGTGGCGCTCACCGCACGTGCAATGGCCGGCGACCGAGAACAGTGCCTGGCTGCGGGAATGGATGCCTACGTTGCGAAGCCAGTCAGAGCCGCCGAACTGTTCGCAGCAATCGAAACGGTAATTGCCGGAACTGCCTCGTCGCCACGTCCCGCTCTGTCACCGGACACGACAGTCAGCGCGGTGAACGTCTCGACCCTTCTGTCCGGCTTCGGCGGACGCTCGGATCTGGTCGCCGAAGTGATCGATGTCTTCCTGGCCGATGCCCCGGTGATGTTGGCGCGGCTTCGACGCGCAGCCGCGGGCGCAGATGCTAACGAACTGGCAGCTGCGGCGCATGCTATCAAAGGCTCCGCGGGTCTCTTCTCGCAGGGCGAGGCATACGAGCATGCACGGGCGCTCGAGACACGTGCGCGGTCGGGCGACGCCAGCAACGCGGCGGCGGCGTGCGAGGAACTCGACGCAACCGTCTGGCGGCTCGTGTCAGACCTCCGCGGCATTCGGGAGAAGCTGCAGCGGCCGTGACCTGCGGTGTCACTCCACGGATCAACGATCGATTCGTGGCCGCGGAATAGGCCACCCGACGGAGAGGAATGGACCTGCACCTGTTTCAAACCTACGGACTGTCTGGACTCTTCATCGGCGGCGTGCTGCTGGTGATTTATCGGCTCATCGATCGTGGTTTCACGTTCCGCGTGCCGTCGCGCGGACGCGAGCGCAAGCGGCCGTAACGGACTGAGCCGCGGCGATCGTCTAGACTCGAGAGATGAAGCGTCTTCTTCTGCCGATTCTTGCTCTCGTGCTCGCCGCCGCCTGCGGAGGCGATAACGATAACGGTCCGAACCTCGGGCCAACGACCAGCGCCCCGTACTCGCAGACCGATCTCGTGGTCGGAACCGGCGCCCTGGCCGGGCCCGGAAGCTTTGTGACGGTCGCCTATACCGGATGGCTCCACGACTCGAGCCGGACCGATGCCAAGGGCACGCTGTTCGATTCGAACACCGCCTATATCTTCAGGCTCGGAACCGGAGCGGTGATCAGAGGCTGGGATCAGGGCGTGTCGGGAATGCGCGTCGGCGGCCAGCGCCGCCTGGTGATCCCGCCGGACCTGGCCTACGGCAGTACGAGCCCGGGAGCACCGATTCCGCCCAACGCCACGCTGGTGTTCGACATCGCGCTGAACAACGTGCAGTAACTTAGTCCCCGGTCCTTCGTACTTGGTTCCTGGTCCGTCCTGTGGTCCATGGTCCCTGGTCCGTCCTGTGGTCCATGGTCCCTGGTCCGCATATCCCTCGCAGGGACCAAGAACACCGGATCAAGGACGGCCAAAGAACCAAGAACCAAGGACTCAGCACCACGATTACGGTTCCAGCACTTGCCTCTGTGGAGGGAACGGCAGTCGGAACACCGCAGGACCGTCGACCAGGTCGCCCGGTGCGGGCGATGGTAGCCGCGGCGGGAATCCTCCCACGACACCGGCGATGACACCGCCGGCCTTCACCAGCGGCCGCCGTTGCAGCGCCGCGCCGAAGTTCTCGCGCTCTTCGTCGTTCAGCGCATTCTTCAATTCGTCGAGCAGCGCCGTGCGATCGGCGCCTGCCGGACGGAGTCGTTCTTTGAAGCCCTCGAACGCGGCGATCGCGAGCTTCGTCTGGTGCGGTGGCAGCGCGAAGCTGTTGATGACCTGCGCGAGATCCGGCCCGAACAATCTGAAGATGTTGACCTGTACAAGCTCCTCGCCCGCTATCTTCTTGATCGGCATCGGCATGTTGTTTCCCGACATCTGCCGATCGAGCAATATCTTGAATCGGTCAAGCTGCGCACTCGACATCTGGCCTTCGAGTTCCTGCACCAGCGCTGCGGTCGCAGTGGCCTCGAGTCTCGCCATGAACGGCCGCACGATGGCGAGCGCCTGTTGATGCGCGATGGGTGTCAGCCGCAAATCGTCCAGGGCGCCCTCGACGTGCGCGCGCGTTGACAGACTGACCTGATCGCCAAAGGTGTAGCCGCCATTGCCGCCGCCTCTGAGTCCCGGAAGCGATGCGGCGATGACCGCAGGAGGCGCCGGCCTCGCGAGCGCCCGAATCTCATCCGGGTCGAGCGCCTGGTCGCCGCTCGCGTCAGCGGCGAGCAGGTTCTGCATCCGCTCGGGCAGCTCGCTCTTGACGAGCCGTCCGTCGTTGTCGCGATCGAATGTCATCAGCCGCGCGATGACGATATCGGGGTTCACTGCAGCGTTGACTGCCGGGCCGAAGATTGCTGCCGGTTGCGACGGATTGAACGGCCTCACTGTCTCTGCCAACTCCGTCTGTGCCGACGCCGTTTGCGCCGATGCCGTCCCCGGCGTCGCCATCGCCGTGAACGCCAGCAGCATCATCACGAAAAACACAGGGACGCGCCGCATGATGCACTCCTTCACTTGAACGGATCCGAGAACCTGGGGTCGGAGAGAAACGTCGCGTCAGTCAGCGTTTTCAAGAACGCGACAAGCGCCGACTGTTCCGACGAGGTGAAATGCAGCGGCTGCACACGCAGGTCTTTGTTCGGGTGGTTCTTGCCGCCGTTGCTGTAATGCTCGAGAACTGCCTCGAGGGTGGTAAATCGCCCGTCGTGCATGTACGGCGCGGTGACCTCGACGTTGCGCAGCGACGGAGACTTGAAGCGCCCGATATCCTGCGGCTTGAGCGTGATATCACCGACGCCGCCGTCGGTGCGAGCGGTGTCTTCGTCGAGGCCGGTGTTCACCGGCTCGGTCATCACGAAGTGCGCGTCCTGATCTGGAAGATGGCAAAGCGCACAATTGCGGAGGAACAGCGCCTTGCCGCGGTTCTCCTGGATCGTGAAGTTGGGGAAATCGACGTGCGACGATCGGACCTGCAGACGGCCATCGTCATATCTGGATTGGTACGACACCATCGACCGCAGGAACTGCGCCAGTGCCCGCGCGATGCGCTCGTTGGTGATCTCGGAATCACCGAATGCCTGACCAAACAGCTCGGCATACCGCGGTTCACTAGCGACGATACCGGAGAGTTTCAACAACTCCTGCCCCATCTCGAGCCGGTTTTCAACCGGCAGGAGCACCATCGCCTCGAGGTTGCCACTGCGCTCATCCCAGAAGAAGCGCGCCCGCGGATGAAACCGCAGGTTGACCAGGGTCATCGCGTGCCGATCAGTGAGGCCGCCTTTGAACCCTTTACTGAAGCGGTTGGGATCGACGAAGGCGTGCGACTGCACGTGACAGGACCCACACGAGATCGTGTTGTTGGCCGAGAGCCGCGTGTCGTAGAAGAGCACCCGCCCGAGCGTCGCGCCGGCATCGGTGACCGGATTGTCGGCCGGGGTGTTATCGAATTTCTGCGCCCCCGGCTCGGTAAAGTGGCTCGGCAGATCGAGATACGCGTATTGATACGGAACGTCAGGCAGGTGGAACGTTCGCTCGGCAGCCGGAACGGCGGCCACCGACACCGCCCAGACAAACACGCCCGTAACGAGGAACGCCTTCATGCGTCTGCGCTCTCGCCGCTTTAGACACCGCAGGAGCGCAAACGGTTGGACCCGCCTTCGCGCTCCGCGCTACGGCGGGCAAGCCTCACAGGCTCGCGTATTCGATGACCTCCTCGCCCATCAGTACGCACTCGTTTGGAATACGGGCGTAGATAAGGCGCAAGCGGTACTGACCCTTGTAGATGCGACCCCAGACCTCGAGAACATCGAAGCGCTGCAGACGATTGGCGGGGTTGCGCATTGGCAGCAGCGTTCGCACTGATTTATCGATCTCGATGCGATCGTCGGCGCCGACATGAAACGCCAGCAGCTTCTGCGCCTGCGCGCGCGCAGCAGGAACGCACCGATGCGCGGTCTGCGCCAAGGCCGGCGTCGATGCAGCGCCGGTCACGATCCCAATTGCGGCAGCCACGCACAAAACGAGAACGGCCCTGGTCAACGACATCAGCAGAGTCTACGCCCTCAGAGCCACACAGCCTTCGTCAGTCGCAGCCACTCCATCCGATCGTTCAGACCGATGAGCCCGCCGTTGATCGCGCGCGTCACACGCTGCACGTTGTCCTGATCGGCGAGCGCGTTGCAGCCTTTCGCCGCCCATTCGGCAGCCGCGACCGCCAGGCACCACTGCGCGCTGAACACTTCATCCGGCGCGATCACGAAATCAGGCGCGGCTGGATTCTGAATCCGCACTGACGTGGTCGCGGAGCGATAGCTGTCCTTACCGGTGAGCTGCAGCAGACCGCGGCCGCGATACTTGAACCCGTCGCCCGGCTGATCGTTGCCGAGACGTCCGCCGTACACCTCGTTGCCGAGCTTCTCCTGGTTGTGCGCATACAACGCCGGATCGAGGGGGCCCTTCGGTTTGAATCGCGTCGGCCACACCATGGGCAAACGCTGCGGACTGTAATTCAAGCTCTCGATCTGCAGCGACAGGCCGGTCGACTCGTGCAGCACTTGCGCCATGAAGTGCGCGACGCGCAGCGGCGAGTCGGAGATGCCTGACAGAGCCAGGATCGACGGCCCGTTCTCAAATGCCTGGCGATAGCTGGATCGGGCATTCGGCGCCAGATGCGAAAGGTGATCGAGGGTGATGGCTGTCACAACCGTTTGACGTATCGACCAAGCGCACGGAAGGGGCGGCGCATCTCGTCGTACGTGAAGTTGGCGTTCCGTCCACTGGGATTAGGGAGAACAAATACCGCAGCGTTACTAAGATGCTCTTTCTGTAGTCCGAGCGCGACTGCAGCTCGGCTGTTCGGAAACAGCGCGCGGAATACCGTGACACCAACGAGCGCGACGACTGCGGGCCGATACCGCTGGATCTTCCGCCGCAATCTCACGCAACCAGCGACGAACTCGTCACGCGTCAGCGTGTCGATTCCCGGCGTCGGCCTCGGAACGACGTTCGTGATCCCATATCCCCACTCCGGCAACCGCTCATCGTCCACGTAAGTGATCGGCTCGGGCACGAGCCGCGAGTCGTAGAGCAGCTTCCAGAATCGATTGGAGAAACCGGCGAAGTGATGGCCGGTCAGCGCCGAACGGACGCCGGGATTGATGCCGACGAAGAGCACGCGCACGCCGGGACGAATCCGGTCACGCAACAGCGGCAGTGCCGCCGATGGCTCAGCGCTGTAGCTTCTTCGCGTTTTCGAGATGGACGCGGTCGCGTTCGTTTTCGCAGAATGATTCGAAGATGTCGGCATCGGCCATGAGTGTGTGCGCGACCTTGATGGTAATCGGCTTCGTGTACATCTTCGGATCGGTGAACGTGACCTGCATGTCCATATGCCCGAAGTCGGTGCGAATGAAGCGCTCGGTAATGCGAAGGTCCTCGCTGTGCGAGTGTCCGAGAATGTCGAGCGGAACCCTGTCGTTGAAGCCCGCGGTTTCGACGACGAAGACGTCGCGTTCCCAGCGGCCGGCCGAATAGCCGAGGTACGCAGGGAAGTTCACCTCCTTCGGCAGCACACGGCCGTCGGCGTAAATCTGGCGGAACATGTTGCCGGCTTCGTAGAGCACGATCGTCATCCGCGGCGCCTGCACAATCTTGATCGGCTCCGACAAGAATCCCGCAAGTGGGAACGACGGAGGCTCAGCGCAGACGCGTGCGGGATCTCTCTGGGAGAGGTTCTGAAGGAACAACTTTCCACCCAGCGGGGTCAGCGGCGGTGCATCGGGCGCGAAATCCGCGAGCAAACTGACTGCGTACTTGTGTACGGTGTCGAGCTCCATCCCCGGCACGCTGGTCGCGATTTCGCCATCGACGATCGGACCGAACAGACGCTTGAACTCGGCAATTGTTGTCGTCTCGTGCATCCACACGCCGGAGAGATCCGGCTTGCCCTCAGCGGTGTGTGGCGTAGGCGCAGCGAGGTTGGGCTGGCCGTCCTTGGTCCGCGGCACGCCCGGCGTTGAAAAGTTGAGCCACTGCGCCTGAGCTGTGACGGAGAGCATGACCAGCCAGATGAACAGCCACGGTTGCCGCATCGCAAAACCCTCCTCACGCCAGTAACGACGCGGGGTTACATTGTGAACAGGACTCAATCCTATGATGTCACGCATGTTGCCACCGGGCCCTCGCGGAATGCCGATTCTCGGCATGCTGCCGGCGGTCAGACGCGATCCGACGGGCGTCTTCATGCGCGCGGCGCGCCGTTTCGGGGACGTCGTGTACTTCAAGATCGGCCCGCGCCGCGGCTACCTGCTGACCAACCCAACCGACATCCGCCACGTCCTGCAGGACAACGCGCGCAACTATCACAAGAGCCCGCTATATCAGAAGCTGCGCACGTCGATCGGCAATGGGCTGCTGACCAGCGAAGACGACTTCTGGCTGCGGCAGCGTCGCATCGCGCAGCCAGCGTTCCATCGCCAGCGTGTCGCGGGGCTGGCCGGTGTCATGGCACAGGCGGCGCGTGAGACCGCGGACCAATGGCAGTCGATGGCGGCGGACGGACGGCCAGTGGACATCTCCGAGGAGATGATGCGCTTCACGCGCACGGTGGTGCTGCGCGCGCTGCTTGGCGGCGACCTCGGTCCATTCGCCTCGAAGATTGATCAGGCGTGGGTGGTCATCAACGAGCACGTCGGGAACAGCTTCTGGTCGTTGGGCATCGCCGAACGTTTCCAGCGCGCCAAGGCGCGCCAGTTCGAGCAGGCGCGGTTCGTCCTCCGAAGCGCGGTTGAGTACGTGATCAACGAACGCCGGCGCCATCCCACCGACAGCCCCGATCTGTTGTCGATGTTGATGGACGCCCGCGATGAAGAGACCGATGAGCGCATGACTGACGAGCAGCTGCGCGTCGAGGTCACGACGTTCCTGCTCGCGGGACAGGAGACCACCTCGCTGGCGCTGACATGGACATGGTTTCTGCTCTCACAGCACCCGGCTGCGCGACAGCGTCTCGAGCACGAGATCGACACGGTACTTGGCGCTCGCCCGCCCGAGTACTCCGATCTCGCACAGCTGCCTTATACGCGCATGGTGGTGGACGAAGCGATGCGCCTCTATCCGCCAGCGTGGGGCTTCTCCCGTCAGGCGCTCGGCGACGATACGCTCGGCGGCTTTCACCTGCCGCGTGGCTGGCTGGCGTTCGTGGTGCCGTATGTCCTGCACCGGCTTCCACAGTATTGGAACGATCCCGACGCGTTCAACCCGGAACGATTTTCACCCGAGCAGAACGCCGCTCGACCGAAGTTCGTCTACGTGCCGTTCGGCGCCGGACCGCGGCAATGCATCGGCAATCAGTTCGCGTTGATCGAGGCGCACCTGAGCGTGGCAACGCTGGCGCAACGCTATCGGCTGCAGCTCGTACCGGGACACCGCGTCGAGCCCTGGCCGCTCATCACGCTGCGACCGCGGCACGGAATGCCGATGATCATTGAAACACGTCAGGTCAAAGGGCAGCCGAAGGTCACAGGGCAAACGTCAAACGGCAATGGCGAAGTCATGGGTGAAAGTGCCAGTCAAACGTCCTAGTCACAGGTTTGCGCCTACACACCTGGCCCTGTGACGTACACCCACCCGTTCGTACATCGCTTTTGGCCTTTGCCCCTTGCCTTTTGACCTTCGGCGCTACAATCCGCCCATGACGCGCTCCCTTACAGCCGCAGTCCTCACGCTCGCGCTCGTCACGATGAGGATCGCCGCGGCGCAGACGGCGAAGCAGCCATCGATTTCGCAGGACGATCTGCGAACCTGGCTTACCTTCATCGCGTCCGACGAACTACAGGGACGTCAGGTCTACAGCGAAGGCATCGGTCTGGCCGGCGCGTACATCGCCGAGCATCTGAAAGAGTGGGGCGTGAAGCCGGGCGGCGATCGCGCGCTTGGGGGAACAAGCGGCAGCTACTTTCAGGAAGTGCGCGTGCTTGGGGTACGCACGCGGAGCAGCTCCAGCGTCACCGTCACCGTCAACGGCCAGTCGCGCACATTCAAGGATGGCGAGGGCATCACCTTCCCGCGTAACCAGGGTGCGAAGCAGACCGTGAATGGCGAGGCGGCGTTCGTCGGGTACGGCCTGACCTTCGCGCCGCTCCAGCAGGATGACTACGCCCAGCGCAGTGTCACGGGCAAGGTCGCCGTCTTTCTCGGACGCACCGGCCCGAAAGGATTCACCGCCGCGCACAACCGCATCCTCAACGCTCGTGGACGCGTCGCCATCGACGGGCAGCACGCGGTCGCGACGATCACGCAGGTGGCACCCGATTTCCAGCCACGGGCGACCAACGTTCCCGCGGCACAGCGCGTGGACTTTCAAACCGCGCAGCGGATGGACGCGCTGATCCCGCCGCAGATCACCGCGAGCGACGAGTTTTTCAACTTTCTCTTCAGCGCCTCAGGCATCGATTACGCGACGCTCCGCACCGCTACCGAACAGCAGGAGCCGCTGCCGCCGGTCGCCTTGTCCGGCGTCTCGATTACCATCAACGTGGATGCGGCATATGACGTCAGTCAAACCCGCCTCACCCGCAACGTCGTCGGCCTGATCGAGGGCAGCGAGTCCTCGCTGCGGGACACCTACATCTTGCTCGGCGCGCACTACGATCACATCGGCTACGAGCAGTTCGCCTTCGGCGATCGCCGCAACGCCATTACCAGCTGCGCCGGGCAGTCGCGGCCGACGCCGCGACCGGGCGACATCATCAACAACGGCGCCGACGATGACGGGTCGGGCACGGTGACGTTGATGGCGCTGGCCAAGGCGTTCTCGCGCGGGCCGCGCATGAAGCGCTCGCTGCTGTTTATATGGCACACGTCGGAGGAAGGCGGCCTGACCGGCTCGCGGTTCATGGCCGATCATCCGACTGTATCGCTCGACAAGGTGTCGGCGCAGCTGAACATCGACATGGTCGGACGCAACCGCTGCGATGACGCGAAGGAAGCGGACACCGTCTACGTGGTCGGCGCCGATCGCATCAGCACCGAGCTGCACAACGTCAACGAGGATGCGAACGCGGCGCTGCTGTCGCCGCTGACGCTCAACTACGAGTTGAACGATCCGTCAGACCTCGAATCGATCTACACGCGCAGCGATCACTACAGCTACGCGTCGAAGGGCGTGCCCATCATCTTCTTCACCACCGGCCTGCATCGCGATTATCACTACGTGACCGACGAAGTGGACAAGATCGAGTTTCCGAAGATGGCGCGGATTGCCGCGCTCGTCTACAGCACGGCGGCACGCGTAGCCAATCTTGATCACCAGCCGCGGCGAGACAACCTCGGGCCTCGCGTCGGCAAGGGACAGAGTGGCCCGATTACGGTTCAACGGTTGGATCGGTCCCGTTGAAACGTGGTCCATAGTCCCTGGTCCTGGGTCGGTTCAGTCCGAGGACCACGGACTGTGGACAAGGACGGACCAGGCACCAAGGACCAAGGATTACCCGTACATGGATCTCCCGCCGCTCAACGCCAGCCAGCCTCGGACGACGCGATAGATGAACCAGATCCCGACGATCCCGAGCGGGATCCAGACGAAAAACAGGGCGAGGCCGAGCGTCGCGAGCACGAACAACCCACACAGCACGACCCACAGCAACCCGAACCAGAACGTCCGGATCTGCCAGCGGAAGTGTGTCTCGAGCCATGTGCCCCGCACGTCGCCGCGTTTCACGTAGTTGATGATCACCGCGATGATCGACGGCCATCCAAATAGGAACGCCCCGACGACCGTGGCGGCGCCAATGATGCCGATGACCAGGCTGAGCGCGTGGAGAGCGTAGATCAACTGCGTGACGCCGTATTGCGGATGCGATTGAGGCGGTGCGAGCGACATGTGGATGACTTGTCCGCGTGACGAATGCGTCGTCCCTACTTCTTTTGTTGGTCGAGGAAGTCGAAGATCTCCGACGCGAAGGTGAGATACGCGGCCAGATGCGTGCCGCCGGGAACCGTCGCGTACACGGTGTTCACGCCCGCAGCTTTCGCAGCCTCGGCCATCTTCTTCGACGCCTCGATCGGATTGGTCGTGTCCTGATCGCCGTGGATCACCATCAGCCCCATCTTGCCCTTGATGCGATCGAACGGATAGGAGGCGAAGTCGATCGGCCCAGAGCTGATGACGAGCGCGGCAAAGCGATCCGGGTACTTGGCGCCGAGGTGCAGCGCGCCCGACCCCGACGGGTTCTGGCCATGCAGGAACACACGAGCCGGATCGACGCCGTATTCCTGGCTGACGAGATCGATGACGTTCATCACGTCCTGCTCGGCGCGTTCGTTCTCCTGAGGCGTCCACCCATCAGCGGGCGCCGCGCCGTTTGGCCGCGCGATGCGATACGGACTCCCATAGTACGGCTGACGTAGCGGCCGATACCCCATTGGTGTGACCACGAGATAGCCGCGCTTCTCGGCCTGCGCGATAAAGCTGTTGGGCTCGCGGTACGAATTGTCCACGCTCGTGCCGGCACGCAGCGTTACCAGCAACGGCAGTCTGGCGCCGGGTTTCCACCGCGACGGCACGAACAACCTGTACGGAATCGACTCGCCCGTTCCAGGAAAGTCGTAGACACGGTATTGCTCGCCGACGTGTTGGTAGAGCGGCGCGCGCGCATTCGGTTGCAGGGGAGGAGTCGCCGCGTTCTGCGCGTACGCGGCGCAGGCTGTTATCGCGGTGAACGTGGTGAGTGTGGCAACACGCTTGACTCTCATGAAATTCATGCGCGCATTGTATGCCCTCCGCCGGTTACACCATCGTGTATCGCCCGTCTCTCGTGCGTCTCAGGAGCTTCTGTCCGACGAGGTCATCGAGCACGACGCGACACGTGGCTTCACGCAATCCGAAGAGGCGTCCCGCTTCGGACAGGGACAGTCGTTCGCCCAACGTTTCCTTGAACGTGCCGATGACGAGCGGTATCAACTGTGCCCGCTCGGGCTCGCCACTCGCACCGCGAGGCACGCGCCGGCGATCACCGGTAAGGAGCGCCCTGACTGGGGCACGCGGCCATTGAGTGGGACGCATCAGCGACACAAAATGCCACGCGGTCTCGCGCATAGCTATTGGGGTTTACCCGAACAGCCTGGGCTGCGACCGCGTGGCGTCGTGGTCCCCGTCAGATGCGCGCGGGACGTCGAAGCATGCGGTAGATGAACAGCAGCACCACAGCTCCCAGCGTCGCCATGAGAAATCCGGCCGGCTCGCCCGGACCGTAGAGGCCGAGGCTGCGGCCGATGAAACCGCCGATCACCGCGCCAACGATACCAAGTATCGTGGTGATGATGAACCCACCCGGATCACGGCCCGGCATCAGCAGCTTGGCCACGATCCCGACGACGAGACCAAAGAGAATCCATCCGAGTACGCCTACCATTGCCATCCTCCTCTCGACCTAGTGAATAGTGCAACAGTGCGGCCACCTGAACTCAGGAGTCCGGGAACCTGAACGGTTCACTCCCGGGCGCTCGGGACGACGTTTGGCTCGAGGAGCAACTGCCGGATGGCTTCGGCCTGTTGCTTCGCCCGCTGCGACGAATCCAGCAGTCGCTGCGACTCGTTCGCGCGAGTCCGTTCGGTCAACTGCGTCGCCACATCCTGCATCAGGATGCTGCCTTCCTCGAGGGCGCGCACGGCGCTGATGATTGCCCGCTCGATCACCTCGTTCATCGCGGCAAGTAGGCTTTCCACCGAGTAGGCATGGCCGGTGTGACAGCGGAACCTGATGCGCCCGTCATCCTCGAGCTCGAGCAGGACGCCGTGGCAGTCGGGGCACGAATACGCGGACGGCGTACCGAGTTGTTCCAGGCCAGCAGCACGAGGGCTCTCACCCTTTGCGATGGCGACTTCGACATCTATCTGCCGCGAGACGGCCACTCGCTCGCGCTCTTCGCGGACGTCTGCCGTCAGCGCGACCAGGAGCGCCGCGATGCCCGATAGAGGCACGACGTGGTCGACATCGACATTGTTGAGCGCGTGCAGCGGCATCGACGAGAACTGCGCATCGGACGGATCCTGAACGATGCCAATGCCGCCGAGCTTCTTGATTGTCCACAGTCCGGCCGTTCCATCGTCGAGATTGCCGGTCAGGACGATGCCGATGACTGCCGGGCCGAAGACCTGTGCGGCGGACCGGAAGAGCGGATCGATCGCCGGCCGGAAGCGGTGTTCGCGAGGCCCTTTCACCACGCGCACACGGCCGGGCTCGACAAGGAGGTGGTGATCGGGCGGTGCGACGTAGACGTGTCCGGCGACGAGCCGCCCTTTATCGGATGCCTGGGAGACCGGGACCTGCCCACTGCGGTTGAGAATGTCAGCTAGCACACCCGGCGACTCGGGCGACGTATGGAGCACCACACAGATCGCCGCCGGGAATGTGTCGGGAATGCCGGCCAGCACGGAGCGAAGCGCCTCGATCCCCCCGGCGGATGCGCCGATGACGACGAGACGCTTCGCGATCATCGGCTCAGCCAAGTACGAGGGTGGGGTGAGTACCGATCTTCTATACTACGGGGCTCGGATGATGAGGCAGCAACAATGATCGACACAGAGTCTGCCGGTGCACGATCCAAGCCACAATCGCAGAAGTTGCTCGTGGTCGGGATCGGCGCCTCGGCCGGCGGCATCGAGGCGCTGCGCCAGTTCTTCGCCAACGTGCCTCAGCGCAGTGGGGCCGCCTACGTCGTTATCCTGCATCTCTCACCCGACCACGACAGCAAACTCGCTGAAGTCCTGCAGACCACGGCATCGATTCCAGTCACGCAGGTCACGCACCCGGTGCACGTCGAAGCCGATCATGTTTATGTCGTCGCGCCGAACAAGCGAATGGAGATTCTCGACGGTGCGCTGAGCCTGTCGGAGATGACGCAGCGCGAACACCGGCGCTCGCCCGTAGACGTATTCTTCCGCGCGCTGGCCGACGCCCACGGATCGCGCTCAGTCGGCATCGTGCTGTCGGGGACCGGTCCGAATGGCTCGGCGGGTTTGAAGCGTGTCAAAGAGTACGGTGGACTGACGATCGCGCAGTCGCCCGACGAAGCTGGGTATCCGGACATGCCGAACAACGCGATTGCCACCGGCCAGGTCGATCTGGTACTGCGTGTCGCGGATATGCCGGCACGGATCGCCGACTACCACACACGGCTGAACCAGCTCGAGGCGTCGCCCGCGACCGTTATCGATTCCGACGACGAGCCCGACGCGCTGCGGGAGATCCTCTCGCTGCTGCGTGTGCGAACCGGCCATGATTTCAGCAACTACAAGCCGGGCACGTTGATGCGGCGGCTGCACCGGCGGCTGCACATCGTCGAAGTGACCTCGCTGAACGACTATGCGCGGCTGATTCGCGAACAGCCTCAGGAAGCCGTGATGCTGATGAAAGACCTGCTCATCAGCGTGACGCACTTCTTCCGCGATCCAGAGGTCTTCGCCGTGCTCGAGCAGCGCGTTGTGCCTCGCCTGTTCGAGCGTAGGGGGCCCGATGATCAGATTCGCGTGTGGGTGCCCGGATGCGCGACCGGAGAGGAGGCGTACTCGATCGCCATGCTGCTCTCCGAGTACGCCGACGGAATGGTCGAGCCGCCGCATCTCCAGCTGTTCGCCACCGATCTGGACGAGGACGCCATCACAGCCGCGCGCGAAGGGTTCTATACCGGCGCTGATGTCGTGGACGTGCCAGAGAAGCGGCTCGAACGCTTTTTCTCTCACGAGAGCAATGGCTACCGCGTGCGCCGCGACCTGCGCGAGATGATGCTCTTCGCGCATCACAACGTCGTCAAGGATCCGCCGTTTTCGCATCTCGATCTGATCTCGTGCCGCAACCTGCTGATTTACCTGAATCGCACCGCGCAGGAGAGGATCTTCGAGACCTTTCATTTCGCACTGCGGCCGTCGGCACTGCTGATGCTCGGGTCGTCGGAGTCTCCAGAGGGATCCACCGAACTGTTCGTGCCGTTCGAACGCGCGGCGCATCTTTATGAGAGCCGGATGGTGACCAGCCGCGTCGTGGTGCCGGACGCGCCGAAGCTGGTGCCGACGCGGCCGACGCGGACGACGGAGTCCCGGTCAGTCGAGCGCTTGGCGCCGCTCGAAGCGCACCATCGGCTCCTCGAGGAGTACGCACCGCCCTCGCTCATCGTCACCGAGGACCACGCTATCGTGCACATGTCCCCGCGCGCGGCGCCCTATCTGCAGATGTCTGCCGGTGAGCCGTCGCGCGATTTGCTGAAGCTCGTACGTCCTGAGCTCCGCGCCGAGCTGCGCACTGCACTCTTTCAGGCAGGGAAGAACCGGATCAGCGTCGACGTGAAGAACATCGCGATAGTCGAGAATGGGACCGAGCGGCACGTCACCGTGATCGTCCGGCCGGTGCTGCGCGACGACGACCCGACACGTGGTTTCTTCCTGGTGCTGTTTGCCGACAGCGACATCAGCGACGGTCCGGATCACACCGTGCGCACGCTCGATGCCAAACCCGAGCCGTTTGTGGTACAGCTCGAAGAGGAGCTGTCGCGCGTGAAGGCGCAGCTGCGGACGACGATCGAGCAGTACGAGGCCCAGGTCGAGGAAGCGCAGGCGTCGGCGGAAGAGCATCAGGCGATGAACGAGGAGCTGCGTTCATCCGCGGAGGAACTGGAGACCAGCAAAGAGGAGATTCAGTCGGTCAATGAGGAGCTGACCACGGTCAATCAGGAGCTCAAGATCAAGATCGAAGAGCTTCGCCTTAGCAATAATGACTTTCAGAATCTGATCAACTCGACCGAGATCGCCACCATCTTTCTCGATCGTTCGCTCCGCCTCAAGTTCGTCACGCCACGCGCGCAGGATATTTTCAATCTGCTGCGCACTGATGTCGGGCGACCGCTGTCGGACATCACCACTCGTCTCGTTAACGCCTCGCTCGACACCGACCTTCACCTCGTCCTCGAGCAGCTCCAGCCGGTCGATCGCGAAGTGATGACCACGGACAACCGCTGGTTCCTCATGCGCATTCGGCCGTATCGGACGACCGACGATCGGATCGATGGTGTCGTGCTCATGTTCCAGGACATCACGGCACGCCGCCAGGCCGAGCACGATGTTGCGTGGAGCGAGGAACGGCTTCGGCTGTTGATCGACAGCGTCGTTGACTACGCGATTTTCACGATAACGGCCGACGGCCGGATCCAGTCGTGGAACACCGGTGCGCAGCGCATGTTCGGTTACGACTCAGACGAGGTGATCGGCCGGCCGTTCGGCATGCTCTACACGAAGGAAGATCGCGACGCTGGCGTAGCGGCCGACGAACTCGAACGTGCCCGGCGTGACGGCGCGGCGCTCGACGAACGGTATCACGTGCGCAGCGACGGGACGCTGATCTACGCGAGCGGCGTGACGACACGGCTCGGAGAGGGGTCCGGTCTGGGTTTCGCCAAGATCGCCCGCGACCTCACGGCACAGCAGGGCGCCGCCGAGGCGCTGCGACAGGCGCACGCCGATCTCGACAAACGCGTCGCCGAGCGCACGAAAGACCTCGACGCGGCCATCGCCGACCAGCAGGCGGCACAGATCGACGTGGTCAACCTGCTGCGAAAAGTCGTCACGGCACAAGAGGATGAGCGCGGACGCATCGCCCGCAACCTGCACGATCAGCTCGGACAGCGGCTGACCGCGTTGCGGCTGTCGCTGGAACGCGTGCAGGAGCACCTGAAGCAAGAGGAGATTCGAGACGACGAACTCGAGCGGGCGCTGGATCTGACGCACATCATGGACCAGGACGTCGGCTTCCTGTCGTGGGAATTGCGACCGGCGGTGCTCGATCACCTCGGACTCGGCGCCGCGCTGCCGCGGTACACGCACGAATGGTCCGAGCATTACAGCGTCGAAGTCGCCTACAACGGCGATTCGTTCCAGCCCGGGATGCTGTCGCACGAAGCGGAGGTTGCCTTCTATCGGATCGCGCAGGAAGCGCTGACCAATGTCGCCAAGCACGCGCACGCCAGCCGCGTCGACGTTATGCTCGAAATGGGCGAACAGTTTGTCGTCCTGGTGATCGAAGATGACGGGGTGGGGTTCGATCACTCCGACAGCAGGTCCGTCGAACGCGGTGTGGGGCTGCTCGGCATGCGCGAGCGCGCCGGCCTGATCGGCGCGGCATTCCAGATAGAGTCGAGACCGGGCGAGGGGACGTCGATTTTCGTCAGGTATCGGCGCGCCGATGCGCCGGTCACACAATCATGAGTGCGATCCGCGTACTGCTCGTCGAAGACCATGAAACTGTGCGCGAGGGCCTGCGCATGCTCCTCAATTCGCAGCCCGATATCGAGGTCGTCGGCGAAGCCGCGAATGGACGGCTCGCCATCGAGTACAGCGAACGCTTCCGGCCGCACGTCGTGATCATGGACCTGTCGATGCCAGAGATGAACGGGCTGCAGGCGACGATGGCGATCAAGCAAGGCCATCCGGAGATGGCGATCGTCGCGCTCACCCGCCATGACGATGCGGCATTCGTGGACGAATTGAGGAAGGCGGGCGCGTCCGCGTACGTGCTGAAGCAAAGCGCATCGCGCGAGCTGCTCGATGCCGTGCGCGTCGCGGCAGTCGGCGGATCCTATCTCGATGCGCAGCTGCGCGCGCGCGACGCACGGCCGATCGACGACTCGGCCGGCCGCGTCGGACGGCCACCAACGGTGAGCGAGCGCGAGAAGCAGGTCCTCCGGATGATGGCCGTCGGCCACAGCAACAAGGAGATCGCCGAGGCCCTGGGCATCACCATCAAAACAGTTGAGGTGCACAAGGCGAACGCGATGCGCAAACTGAAATTGCGCGGGCGAATCGACGTCGTGCGCTACGCGATCCTGCACGGATGGCTGCAGGAACCCTGATCCAACCCTGACCCACCCGTGTGTACGGGTTTCGCCCAATTGCCCCCCCCCGGGGGCGATGCCATTGTGTGTAGGTCATCGTCCCTGAACGTCATACGTCTTCCCGACTGCACGACGGTTTATGTCCACGATCGGTTCATCGCCTGTCGGCGCGTGTCTCTCGCTTTCTCGCGCACTCAGTCGAGTTGCGTCTCCTGACGATATCTATACCGCTGCGCTCGACGTCCTGTCGCAGGCGTTGAGCATCCGGCGCGCCGCGGTACTGCTCTTTGACTCGGACGGCGTCATGCGCTTCACAGCCTGGCGCGGTCTGTCGCACGGCTACCGTATCGCCGTTGAGGGGCACTCACCATGGACGGCGGACACGACCGACGCGCAGACGATAGTGGTCGCCGATGTTGCCAAGGATCATTCGCTCGAGGCGTATCGCGCGGTATTCGCCGACGAACAGATTGCGGCACTCGTCTTCATTCCGCTCGTGAACGCCGGCCACGTGATCGGCAAGTTCATGCTGTATTACGACACGCCGCATCCGATGGGCGACGAGGAGCGGCAACTCGCGGAAGTCATCGCCGCGCAGGTGGCATTCGCGCTGGCGCGAATCAACGCCGAAGAGCGCGCACAGCTGAACGGCGAGCGGCTGCGATTCGCCCTTGACGCCGCGGCCATGGGCACGTGGGAACTCGATCTTGGCACGCGGATGGTCAGTTGGTCGGACACGCTTCAGCGGATTCACGGTTACGATCCGGGCGCCTTCGACCAGCGCTTCGATTCCTACCAGCACATCATCCACCACGACGACCGTGATCGCGTGCTGACTTCGATTCAGTGGGCGATCGACGGCGGCAAGCCTTACGACATCGAGTACCGCGTCGTTGGCGGCGACGGACGCGTCCGCTGGGTCGAGAGCAAAGGACGCGTCGAGTACGAACACGGGCAGCCGGTGCGCATGACGGGCATCTGCATGGCGGTGACGCGGCGCAAGGAGGCAGAGTTCGCACGACTCGCCGACGCGCAGGAAGCCAATGAGCTGAAGGATCAATTCCTGGCCACGCTCTCTCATGAGTTGCGCACGCCGCTCAACGCCATCCTCGGCTGGATTCACATGCTCGAGCGCGACGTCGCGTCGCCCGATCGCGTCCGCCACGCCATCGACATCATTCGTCGCAACGCGACCCTGCAGGCGCAACTGATTGAAGACATCCTCGACGTGTCGCGGATCATCTCCGGCAAGCTCACCATCGAGCGCCAGGGGCTCGACATCGCCACGCTTGTTGAAACCACGTTGAGTGGCCTGTTGCCGACAGCGGCGCTGAAGCGGATCCTGGTCAGGCAGGATATACCCGATGATCTGCCGTCGATCGACGGAGACCCGCGGCGTCTGCAGCAAGTCCTCGGCAACGTGATCTCGAACGCGATCAAGTTCACCCCCGATCAAGGCATGTTGTCGGTTCGCTGCGAGGTGAGCGGCAGCCGGCTGGTGATCGACGTCGAGGACTCCGGCGTCGGCATCGCGCCAGAACTGCTGCCCTACATCTTCGACCGCTTCCGCCAGGGCGACAGCCGATCGACGCGGCGGCATGGCGGCCTTGGGCTCGGCCTGGCAATCGCCCGTCACCTCGCCGAACTGCATGGTGGTGACATTGCTGCGAGCAGCCAGGGTGAGGGACGTGGCACAACGTTCCGCATCCGCCTGCCGATTGCCGACGGCGCGACAGCGATGGAACGTAGTCCGACGATCGAAGAAGCCGCGCCCGATCTGTCGGGTTACAACGTCCTCGTGGTGGACGACCTCGACGACTCGCGAGAGCTGCTGGCGGGTCTGCTCCATCAATGGGGGGCCACAGTGCAGGAGTGTGCGTCGGCCCGCACCGCAATGGCGGCACTCCTGACCACCAATTTCGACCTGCTGATTGCCGACATCGCGATGCCCGATCTCGACGGCTACGATCTCATCGAGCGCGTGCGAACAATGAGCGACCAGGCCGCGCAGATTCCGGCGATCGCCGTGACCGCCTACGCGCGGCGCGAGGATCGCGATCGCGCGTTGACGGCCGGGTTTAACGGCCACTGTCCGAAGCCGCTCGACACCGCCGAGTTCGCTCGTGTCATCGCCGAGGTATTCCGGGCCACACCACAGCCGGGACCCGTGTCCTAGGCACATCCTTTGCTCCGCAATGGAGCATGAGTTCTCCACAATCACATACCCACACTCGTCCGCTCGCCGTCGTCACTGGCGCGTCAAGCGGTATCGGTTACGAGCTGGCCAGGCTCTGTGCCGCGAATGGATTCGATCTGATTCTCGCCGCCGATGAGGCGCTCGATGAAGCGGCCAACACATTCCGCACGCTCGGCGCGAATGTCGAGACCGCCGTCGTCGATCTCGCCACGCGGCCAGGCGTTGACACGTTGGTGCGGACGATCGGCGATCGCACGGTCGATGCGCTGCTCGCCAACGCCGGACACGGTCTGGGCCAGGCGTTCCTCGATCAGGACTTCGAAGAGATCGAGCACGTCATCCAGACCAACATCACCGGCACCATCTACCTCATTCATCAGATCGCCTGGAAGATGCGCGAGCGCGGCGCCGGCAAGATCCTTATCACCGGCTCGATTGCCGGCTTCATGCCCGGCACGTATCACGCCGTCTACAACGGGACCAAGGCATTCATCGACTCGTTCTCGTACGCGTTGCGCGCCGAGCTGAAGGACACTGGCGTCACGGTCACATGCCTGATGCCAGGGGCGACCGAGACCGAATTCTTCGAGCGCGCCGGCCTGACCGATACCAAAGTTGGGCAGGACAAGAAAGACGACCCGGCCGACGTCGCCAAGGACGGGTTCGACGCGATGATGAAAGGTGACCCCGACGTGGTCAGCGGTTGGAAGAACAAGGTGCAGACGACGATCGCCAATGTGACACCGGCAGAAACGCTCGCCGAGCAGCACCGCAAAATGGCGGAGCCGGGCAGCGGCCGTAAGGCCAAGAAATAGCGTGCTGCAGCGGATGTGTAGAGCCAGTGCTTCGGACCGGCCTCACGTGCGCTGCAGCAGCGGGCGAAGGGCTCGCACGTCCTTCACCGCTTCGATCGCGAGCAGCGTGTCGATCAGCTTCTGCGCTGTTGCCATGCCGAGCACCGGCGCGATCAGATCGCGCGCCTTGTCCACCACCTCGGCGCGCGTCATCGGATTGCGGACAGTTCCTCGTACCGCTTCGACGCGATCGGTGAGCTTCGTGCCGTCGGTGAAGGTGATCTCGACGATGGCGACCCGGGCGGGAAGCCACGCGGTAAGTGACGGGTCCGGGACGTACGTGACCTTGCTTCGCTGACGCAGCACGGCAGCGTCTCGCATGCGCGGCTTATCGTGCGCGGCGTGGAACGACGCCGTCTTGTCGATCAGCATCAGCGCGACCATGTGTTGCAGGCAGATATCGGGAATGTCGCGGTTATCGACAACCGACCCAACGCCTGGCGCCAGCCTCACCGTGACTGACTTCACCTCGTCTGCATCGAAGGGACGCGTGCGCTGCATGTTGTCGATCGCATCGAGCGGCGCCTGAATCGGCGTGCCAACAGTCCATTTCTTGATGTCGGTGTTGACCACCTCGTAGCGTTCGCCGAGGCGATCGAGCAACACGTTCGGGTTTGCCTTCGGCGCATTCACTTGAAAGAAATTGTCATCACCCGACAGGACATCGTCCACGCCAGTCCATCCGGCTCGGACGACCAGTGCAGCTGTCACACCGTTTCGCGCCGGCATGCCCCCGAACACGAAACCCTTTTCAATGTGATCCGTGTCGCGGCCCCAGACAGCGTAGCCGCCTGCCTGCTGCGAAGCGTAGTCGATGAGCCAGCGCATCTCTTCCGCAGTGAAGCCGGCGACGCATCCAGCGGCCGCTGCCGATCCAAACGTTCCCGCGAAGGCATGTGTGCTGCGACGGCTTTCGTCTCTGAACGTCACGCCCCCCAGCGCCATCGTGAAGCGGGGGCCGATGTCATAGCCCAGTGTGATCGCACGGAGCAATCGTTCGCCGCTCGCGCCGAGCTCCTCGGCGAGCGCAAGCGCCGCTGGCACGATCGACGCGCCGGGATGCGACTGCGACGACCCGTGCGAATCGTCTGTCTCGTCGGAGTGCGCGAGGACGCCATTCACCAGCGCGGCATCGATCGGTCCGGTCATGATGTTCGAGCCGACCACCGTCGCGACGGGCCGGCCGGCTTGTGCGCGGGCCAGCGCAAGCGCGGCGCGGCCGGGCGGGAGTTCAGAGCCGGAGATCATCGCCGCGAACGTATCGAGGATGTGATGTTTGGCCTTTTCGGCGACGTCCGCCGGCAGCGCGCGATCCTTCGCGGCGGCCATGTACGCGCTGAGCGCAGCCATGATCGGACTCACGATCTGCGCGCGAAGCGTCGGTCCTGGCAGGAACGCTGCGGATAGTGCCAGTGCCCCGCGAGTGAGTGCCGAGCGGCGGGAGATCGAAGGCAAGGCGATTCTCGAGGTCAAAGGGTACCTCACCTTTGACCTTTGACCTTTGACCTCTTTTGCCCTTTGACCTTCCTTCTGGTCATCCTGTAGAGTCTCGGCGCGCCTCGAGGAGGAAGCCATGAAACGAGCAGTCTTTATCGCGCTGGTCCCGGTTGTAGCTGGCGCCGCGATCGTGGCGGCACAGAGTGACGGCAGCCGCGCCGCAGGTTCCGTTCAGGCACCGATCTTCGAGGTCGATCCGTTCTGGCCGAAACCGCTGCCCAACCACTGGGTGATGGGCTCGACGATCGGTCTCTCGGTAGACGACCAGGATCACGTATGGGTGATCCATCGGCCCGGGTCGGTCGAGGACAACTTCAAGGCCGCCGAGACCAACCCGCCGATTGGCATCTGCTGCAAGGTCGCACCGCCGGTGCTCGAGTTCGATCAGGCCGGTAACCTGGTGTCGTCGTGGGGCGGGCCTGGCGCCGGGTACGAGTGGCCAGTCAGCAACCACGGCATCACTGTCGATCACAAGGGCAACGTCTGGATCGGTGGCAACGACAACACCGATACGCAGATCCTCAAGTTCACCAAAGCCGGCAAGTTCCTCCTGCAGATCGGCAAGCACGGCGTCCACAACGGCAGCAACGACGTCGAGAATCTGTGGCGCGCGGCCAAGATTTTCCACGAGCCCGAGGGCAACGAGATCTACGTCGCCGACGGCTACGGCAACCGCCGGGTGATCGTCTTTGATGCCGACAGCGGCAAGTACAAGCGGCACTGGGGCGCGTACGGCACCAAGCCCGACGACACCAAGGTCCCCGAGTACGATCCGAAGCAACCGGCATCGAAGCACTTCAACACCGTGCACTGCGCCAACGTCTCGAAAGACGGGTTCGTGTACGTGTGCGACCGTGTCAACGATCGCGTGCAGGTCTTCCGCAAGGACGGTACGTTCGTGAAGGAAGCCTTCTTCGAGAAGGACACGCTGCGCTCGGGATCGGTGTGGGACATGACATTCTCACGCGACCCGCAGCAGACCTACATCTACATGGCCAACGGCGTGAACGAGCACATCAACGTCGTGCTGCGCAGCACGATGGAAGTGATCACCACCTTCGGCGACGGTGGACGGCAGCCCGGACAATTCTTCGGCGTCCACAATCTCGACACCGACTCGAGAGGCAATCTCTACGCGACCGAGACGTATACCGGCGCGCGCGCGCAGCGCTTCCTGTACAAGGGCGTCGGGCCGGTCACGAAAAAAGTCCAGGGACCGCCCTGGCCGAGGAAGTAATTCGTAGGGCGGGTCTTGTTCTGCAGACCCGGCATGAGGATGTCATGAAGAATATCCTGATCGGAATCGGTGGGACGACGCTCGCCCTCGTCACTCTCGTCGCGCAAGCGAAGATCAACCCGACCGACCCGCAGCCGACCTGCAACATGTGCCCCGGGTACTACATCCCGCTAAGCGAGCTGCAGGCCTACACGAAAAAGGCTCTCGCGGAGAACCTGCTCGATCAACAGGTACGTGACATTGAGATCGGCAAGGCGCATATCGGCATCGGGATGGTGCATCGTGGGAAGCTGGACAAGCCCGCGCCCGACTCCGTCGCGGAACACGATCAGGTCAGCGAGGTCTACCACATCATCGATGGCACGGCGACGCTGATGCTCGGGCCGGACATCACGAACCGGCAGCGGCGTCCGGCAACCCAGTTGACCGTCCGCGAGTTCAACGGACCAGGCAACAACGGCTCGGACATCCGCAACGGCAAGAGCTACGACCTCAAGCCCGGTGACGTCGTCGTGATTCCTGCCGGTACCGGCCACTGGTTCCAGAAGATCGACGATCACATCGACTACCTGATGGTGCGGATCGATCCTGACAAGGTGACGCCGATCAAGGATGAGGCCGCGTCCAAGGCCTATCTGTCGAAGCCGGCCCCACGAGGCAACTGAAGGTCCTTGTGCCTGGTCCTTGGTCCTTGGTCCGTCCCGGGACCAAGGACGTTCCTCTTCGCTTCTGCGTCGTCTACTTCACCCTCTACGCGGTCGCCACCCAGATCGTCGGTGGCGTGATTCTCACGCCGTGGTTTTCCGTTCCGGCGCTCGGCAATGTCGCGCCGATGCGCACGATCACCGAGTGGCTGGCCGAGCACGTGTTCGGCATTCGCCCCCCGCTGCTCTTCGTCGGCAACAGCGGCGACACGTCATTTCACTGGGTTCAGAACGCCTGGCTGCTGGTGCTGGCCACCCTCCTCACCGCCGCCTGGCTGACGCTGCAGCCGCGCCTCGATCGCCGGCATCGGTGGCACGCGTGGTTCCGACTGTTCATCCGCTTTGCGCTCGCTGCGCAGATGTTCTATTACGGGATGGCGAAAATCATCCCGACGCAGTTTCCACCGCCGTCGCTCGTCACGCTGGTCGAATCGGTCGGCAATCTGTCGCTCTCCGACTTGCTGTGGACGTGGGTCGGGGCGTCAACGCCGTATCAAGTCTTCACCGGGTGCGCGGAAATGACCTCGGGCATCCTGCTGCTCTTCCCGCAGACGACGCTGCTTGGCGCGTTGATTGGCATGGCCGACATGCTTCAGGTATTCCTGCTGAACATGACTTATGACTTCGGGCTGAAGCAGATCTCCTTTCACTATCTGCTGATGTTCGCGTTCCTGCTCACGCCAGACGCAACTCGCCTTGGAAACGTTCTCGTGCTGAATCGCCCGGCCGCGCCCTCGTCACTGCCCGATCTCTTTGCGACGCCGCACGCCAATCGAATTGCGCGGATCGCGCAGGTGGCGTTCGGTATTTACCTGATCGGCATGTTCACGTGGGTCGCCACGCGCTCGTACTACGCCCCTGGCGGACCGGGTGAGCCACGCTCGCCGCTCTATGGCATCTGGAACGTCGAGGAGTTGAGTGTCGACGGTGAGGCTCGTCCCGCTGTCCTCAACGACTACGATCGCCGCTGGCGCCGCGTCATCTTCGACACGCCGACGGTCGTCGTGTTTCAACGCACGGACGACTCGTTTGCGCACTACGAGGCGAGCGTGAATACGAGCAGCCGCGCCATCGCATTGACCAAGCGCAACGGCGGCCGCTGGCGTGCGTCATTCACATTCGAGCGGCCCGCCTCCGATCGGCTTGTCCTCGATGGAACGATGGATGGCCACACAGTGCGGCTGCGACTGCGGCGGGTGGAGCTCGATACGTTCAGGTTGCTGAACAGCGGGTTCCGGTGGGTGAGACCGCCGGATCCGTTCGCGGGCTGAGGAATGAGGGTCGTCTCAGCGGTGGGACGCGGAATCCGTTCGCTGACGCTGTTCGGCAAGCCACTGATGGCTGATGACACCGAGATCATCGTCTTTCCGTCGTCGATTCCATGACCACGCGACAAAGCCCACGAGCCCGGCAACGACAATCGCGGCCCAGACGATAATCACTCGACGGACCGTGAATCTTGACGGGACGCAGTTCGTTCAAAGACGACCGTGCGGGCCAGGAGGTTCGGGCTGGCCTTTCTGCCGGCCAGAATCCACGCGTCCGAACACGCTGGCCTGCCCGCGTCTCTGTCCGTGCTCGTCCACCACTCATGCTGGACACGCGCTGAATCCGGCAGCGCGCAGCCAAGGAGATCTTCGAGCTGCCCGAAGGTGAGAACGACGCTGTCGGCGTACCGATTCTTGAGATAATCGTGGAGCGACGCGTACTTGCTGGGGACCCTGGCGGCCCTTCCTGGCGCTCTGCCCGTATGCCGCTCCGCCACAGGCGCGTCGGATTCAGCTCGCGCGATCAATTCCCGCCGCTTGATCCATTTCCACATAAAGAGTCTCAGCACACTACACGAGCACGAAACCGCTGACCGTGGCCATCGCGAGTGCACTCGATTCGCAGTTGCTAGACCGCAACCCACGTGTCCAGTTTGCTGAGATTGACGCCGACGCTGCATTCACCGGCACGTGGACACACGTACATCGTGGACCCGTTCTTCGTCTCACTCAGGCGCCGTTGCAACCTCGTTTGCGGCCGGTGGCAGACCGGGCACTGGTGAGGACGGGCGGGACTTTTGTCGGAGGTCCGCATGATGAGCCCTCTTGGCACCGATTCGAGCCGAGGCTGGAAGGAAGGTATATCCCCGCCAGCCACTTTAATGAGGCTGGCGGCCGGTGCCGGCCGGGAGGCTCAGGAAAGGACCTTCATTGTACACTTCAGCGCCGACGAAATGACACGATGATCCTTACGTGCGACGCGATCCGGCGCGAGATCGAGGCCGGGCGAGTGGTGATCGAGCCGTTCTTCGCCGACCAGGTGGGGCCAGCCTCGATCGACCTCCATCTCGGGGACGAGATCCGTGTCATGCATGCGGCGCGCGAACCCGTTCCCGTCACTGACGAGGTCGACTACAGGACCATCACCGACGTGCGCTCACTCGAGACACCGTATCCGCTGGCACCCGGCGAGACCATCCACGGCATCACCCGCGAGCGAATCACGCTTCCCGGTGACATCGGCGGATGGCTCGAGGGCCGCAGCCGGTTCGCGCGGCTCGGCCTGATGATCCACGTCACCTCGGGCTTCGTGCAGCCGGGCGTCGCGACTCGCCAGGTGCTCGAGATGTCGAACGTGTCCGGCCGGACACTGCTGAACCACG
>Ga0126304_10000061_pt1 | contig 28754 bp, 24 predicted proteins | sample Plot25_FD_92538 | JGI IMG/M metagenome (GOLD analysis project Ga0126304, IMG submission 92538) | Serpentine soil microbial communities from UC McLaughlin Reserve, CA, USA - Plot25 | ecosystem: Environmental > Terrestrial > Soil > Grasslands | place: USA: UC McLaughlin Reserve, Lake County... | reverse complement strand
CTCATCGAAACAACGATAAAAGAAAATTATACCGGGAAGATCGATGCGGTTGGAATTGGATTCGGAGGACCGGTTAATTGGCGGACAGGACTAATATCTACATCGTTTCATATAGAAGGCTGGGCAAATTTCAACCTAACAGAATGGCTTCAATCTCTGGTCGGAGCACCGGTATTTTTGGAGAACGATGCGAATGTTGCAGCGCTGGGCGAAGCAATGCATGGCGCAGGAAAAGGGTATGAATTGGTATTATATATTACTATAGGCAGTGGTATCGGTGGCGGCTTGGTAATAAAAAACGAAATTTATCATGGAGCTATTCCCGGTGAAGTTGAGATGGGGCATTTACGGATGAATCGTTCAGGTGATACCTTTCAATCTCTTTGTTCGGGTTGGGGGATAGATGAACGGATCAGAAATGTTATTGCTAAAAACCCTTCAGGAAAGTTGGCGAAAATTGCCGGTGATCGGGATTCGGGTGAAGCTGCTTTTTTGAAGTCGGCGATAGAGCAAAATGATTCTGTTGCATTACATCTTTTTGAAGAGGTGATTGATGATATGGCATTTGGACTTTCTCACGCGATTCATTTGTTTCATCCTGAAATTGTGATTCTTGGTGGAGGGTTCTCTTTGATTGGGGACATGTTGAAGAATAATATCGAAAAAAGAATTCCTGCATATTTAATGGAGGCTTTCCATCCGGGGCCTGTTTTCAGGCTCGCGGAATTGAGAGAGCTATCAGTGCCTACAGGAGCTCTATTCTTAGCTGCTAAAAATTATCATTCAGCAAAAAAATAATAATATGGAAACGTATATAAGTGAATATATAAATGCACAGAAGGCGGCTCTTGACTCAATACCCGTTGAACAAGTTGCACAGCTTATTCAAAAGTTCAAAGACGCCTGGATCAATGATCGGAATATTTTTGTTTTTGGAAATGGTGGAAGTGCGGCCAATGCCTCTCATTTCGTAACTGACCTTGGAAAAGGCGCTTCCGACAAAATGACGAAGCGATTTCATTGCCTTTCTCTGAATGACAATACTCCCTGGATGACCGCTATCGGCAATGATTACAGTTACGATGAAGTGTTTTCACGACAGCTCATGAATTTTGCACGAGCAGGTGACCTTGTACTGACCATGAGCGTCAGTGGAAGTTCACCAAACCTGCTCGCAGCTGTTGAATGGTCAAAGAAGAACGGCGTATATACGATTGCATTAGTAGGAGCGAAGAGGGGCAGGCTTGCAGATATTGCCGACTTCGTGATCGTCGCCGATTCAACCCATTACGGCCGAGTTGAAGATACGCACATGGGCATCTGCCACATGATATGTTATGCTTTTATGGAGCAGGGCGCAAAAATGGAATTAGCGTGAGAATGCACCTGCAATGAGTGCAAATTGTTTTTTGCTTGTAAATCCAATACATTATTCAATGAGCGGGTCGAAAACATACCGTTCATTGAAATCAACACCGGAAGCGACTAACATTTTCAGATATTCGTCAAGAAACGCGATCGTCTTGTGATGTTCCTGTTGATTGTGTATGTATTTCACGACATTATCAATTTGTGATTTCGAATGACTGAAGGCACCATACCCTCCCTGCCATTGGAACTTGCTTGATGTTAATTTGTGCTTGTTTATCCATTCCGACGAATCGCCTTTTGCGAGTTGCATCATAGTTGAGATTGATTGGTTCGGGTTTAGTCCCACAAAAAAATGAAGGTGATCGAATACGTTGTTAATCGCAATCATTTTATGCCCGCTATTTTGTACAGTCGCAGTAATGTATAATCGTAATCGTTGATCCCATGATGTATCTAAAACGGCTTTGCGAAATTTAACAGCAAATACGCAATGAACATAGAGTTGAGTGTACGTATTGGGCATGAAAAGTTTTTGCACAATCTCTATATCTTATGGTAGAGAATCGCGTGGGTTCAATCATTTTTTGACGCTTTTTTACCGTCTAGTTGTCGGAGATTCAGCGGGTAGCCCCTACCGGGGCAAAATCACAATATACATTCGGGTGCTACAAAGCGGTAGCCCCTACGGGGCAGGTGAATGCTCGGAACCCGCACTCCGCAACGATGCAAAAGCAAAACCGATCTATCACTATTGCCATCAGGTAAACGCCAGGGAGATATCGATAATCGCCATCTGGTGCATTGCAATCGTGTGTTGATGCCCCATGGGCGCAATCGCTTGTAACAGCACAGATATAAAAAGTGATTGCCCAGTAGTTGTATTGCAACGTGTATTGATGCCCCATCGGGGCAACCGCTTTGTAGCAATGCAGATATAAAGAGTGATTGCCCCGTAGGGGCAACCCTCCTGGCGGTGCATGAAATAAAAAGTCCAGTATGATCAGGATTGCTTCAGGAACTAAAACACGCTAAGGCATCATCATAACTCCGAAGAAGCTAACGGCGTGATGCCTTTGCGCAGGCTTTCCTGGCTGGCATCGATATGTTTTATGATGAGAGATGAAGGGATATGTTCAAGCCATACGCTTTTGCTTTTTACCAATTTCTCCCAATTGTCGTAACTGACAAGCATCAGGTCATATCTCAAAAGCATTGATTTGTCGATCGTTCTTCCCATGAGTATCTGGATGCTTTCCTGTCCTGTTTTATTTATCCGTAAAATTTCATCCTGCCAGCGACTATCGCTCTGTGACAATCCGCCCGCATCCAAAATTGTTACTGATGAATGAATGCTATGCACAAACTTCCCACCGTACTTCAACAAAAAAAGATCTGAGGAAGAAAATATCGGAATTAAAATTCTGCGTGCTTCATAAAAATCTTTATCTATAAAAACTCCTACGCTGCAATGTGCGTCAGCTATAAAGCTTGTGGCCTTCTCATCCATCATGTCGTTCACCGGGAGCAATTGTGATAACTTGTTTGTGCCTAGCAACGTTTTGATGAGATGTGGAGGATATAACAACCTCACTGTCGCAGCTACGTCTCCAACCAAAGTACCCTTCAACAAAGACTTTCCCGCATCAACTAGAATGAAATCATATTGTTCCTCCTGGGTGATCTTCGTAATTTCTTTGCGCACGTCTAATACCGGATGGTAGATTGTTGCAACGTCAAGATTCAATCTCTTGGCTTCACTTTTGATTTTGCTGAAGCTTTCTTTTTCGAATTCCGGTATCTGCCAGGGATTAATGTCTGCATTGTAAGAAATATTTATGGCTGTAATGTCAACAGGCACTGGATGTTTCGCCAACATCTGATTGGCCACACGCAACAACTTTCGTCCGCTATGTGCGGCACCAAATGATAACAATACTCTGTATAACTTTTTTTGCAAAACCGGTTCGGGTAATTTTGCATCTGCACCTTTCTCGGGCATCAGCCAGTTGATCAGGTCAAGTGCAGGACCAGTCATGAAAGTGGTGATCAACGCCATCAGCACCATCATCGCGAAAATTTCCGGTGACAAGATCCCAAGATCATAACCGATGTTTAGTACGATAAGTTCCATCAATCCTCTTGTATTCATCAGAGCTCCGATCGATAAACTGTTCTTCCAGTTCTCACCAACGATTTTTGCGGCCAGGGCGCTTCCGCCAAATTTTCCAAGAACGGCCACAAGGATAACCAATCCGCAGGTAATCCACAGATGACCGCTAGTAAGTAAGCCGATTTCTGTACGCAAGCCGGTAAAAACGAAGAACAGGGGTAGCAATAGTACCAGGGCAACATCTTCAATTTTGTCGACTACTATTTTTCTGAAATTCAGGTCGGGCGGCATAACCACCCCAGCAAGAAAAGCGCCGAACAACGCGTGAATGCCGATGATCTCAGTAGTATAGGCCGACAATAGCATCATCATAAAAACAATCGCCAGCACAGGTTTGCTAACCATTTCCCTATTTGCATAGATGCTTCCCAATCGACGAAAGAAAGGACGGATCACCAGTAGCATAAGCAACACATAACCAAGAGCGAGACCGATGGTAAACAGCGCACTCACAAAACTTCCTGCTTTTACGATCGCGATCACCGCTGCGAGTATGCACCAGGCCGTTACATCATCCGCAGCAGCGCAGGTAATCGCTAATGAACCAAGAGTTGTTTTCGTTAGGCCTCTTTCCTGAATGATCCTTGCAAGAACAGGAAATGCCGTGATGCTCATTGCAATGCCCATGAACAACGCAAAAGATAAAAACGAAGTGGTAGCAGGCGCATGCGCAATGAAAAGATAGTATGCGAGTGCCATCCCAAGCGTATAGGGAATTATGATGCTTGCATGACTAATGATCACCGCCCCCCTGGCTTGTTTGCGAATCATATTAACATCCAGCTCCATGCCAATGACGAACATAAATAATATCAGGCCAACCTGGCTTAAGAACTGTAGATTGCCCAGTGACGCCACAGGGAAAATGAATTGCGATATCTCGGGAAAAAAGCTGCCTACGAGGGAAGGTCCAAGAACAATGCCAGCCACTATTTCACCGATAACCGTCGGTTGTCCGATCTTATTGAAAAGAAATCCGAAAATGCGGGCGCAAATAATAATAGCGATGATCTGGAGGATTAGAACGGCCAGCGGATGATCAAGGTTATTGTTGAATGAGTTGCTGAAAAGTTCGAAGCTATTTCTGACGGATATTTTTGAGATCGTTTGTTCAATTTTCGTGGTTCTTCCGTGCTCCAAGATTTTGCCACGCTCAACAATCCAGTAGATTGCCAATCCAAATATGACGACGATCACAAGGTAAAACAACAGGCTCCAATGCTTCTTCATAGGTAAGTTCAGCTGGTTCTTTAATAGTTCCGGTTTATGTCAATGATAGTGCCATAAAGATAAAACGTATTTTTGGTACAGGAATTTCGGTACACGAATTAACGCTAATTAAAAATTCGTGCGGAACTTTACTTGTTTTTATTTCCATACTTTACGAAGAAAACGTAACCAATTGCCGTGCATTACATTGATAATATCATCTTCACTATAACCGCGTTTTCTTAAAAGAGAGGGAACTTTTTGGAGATCAGAAATCGTATCGAGATCGTAGGGACTTTGTTCTGTTCCAAATGCTCCATCCAGGTCGGATCCAATTCCAATATGTAATGAATTGCCTGCGATCTGGCATATATGATCCAGATGGTCAACGATTACTTCAAGGGTGCAGTTCATATCCCTGGGCATTGATTGCTGCCGAACCCATCCGGGAACCATCATCCATGCGTCCAGGGCCGCGCCGATCACCGCATCCCGGTCGATAAGCGCTTTGATCATCTCATCACTGAACTGTCGGTTATGATCAACGAGTTTTCTACAATTATTATGACTGGCCCAGACAGCTCCCCTGAAATGTTCGAGCGCCTGCCAAAAAGCATCATCGCATAAATGAGTTGCATCCAAAATAATATGCAGTTGTTCCATTTTTTGCAATAGTGCCAGTCCTTTAGCCCCCATCTTTCCCATTGCATCCGTTCCATTGGCGTATCTTCCGGGACCATAGTGCGCCGGGCCGACAGCTCGCAGACCACACAAATATGCTCTTTCAAGATGTTCAACAGCGATCAATGAGTCTGCACCTTCAAGACTTAAAATATATCCCACCGGTTTGACCTGATTGGCCGATCCGTTTTCCCATAATTTAACATGGCTTTCAAGTGAAACAAGGTCGCTGACCTGAACCATTTCGCCCGCAACTTCCATTGCTTTATACCACGCAAGCTGACCCTGAGTTTGAGCCCATGCCTGTTCGGGTGAATGCCAGCCAGGTAATAAACTTCCCGGTTCAACATAGCGTGCAATTTGTGTCGCAATGACCAGCCCGATGTTTCCTTGTCTTAATGCAGGTAATGAAACGGTTCCTTTTCCACGATCGGGCTTATCGGTCATCCCTTTTTCGCGCTCACGTATATCATGCACAGACCTCCGTAAATCACGGTTCCATTCCAGTGCATTCATGCTAAGGTCAAGGTGCGCGTCAATAGTGAACATAGTGGTGAGTGGTCAATGGTGAATAATTAATCTGCTGAGCTTTAGAAAGGGCCACACAAAATCCTGAAGCACTTAATCAGCAAAAGCCCTAATTGTTCAATAACAGGTTTAATAAAATAATTTAAATCAGTGCGAAATCCAAAGCTCCATCAATTTCAATTAATGACCTTCGTGCAATTTTATAAAACCTCTTTTCTTAATTAGGGATTTTTTGGATGCGCCCTGTAACATTCTGAAACAAATCGTTGGAAAATTTGTAAATAGCAAGTCCTTGGTAATTGAGCTTCAGGAACATAAGATCTATGTTTGAAAAACAAACAGTTTGACTGTTCACCATTGACGATTTCAATGTTAAATGCTGATTTTTCTATCCCTCGCAAGGTTCCTCCATTCACCAGTCACCGAACCGTTTTCAATGACATAAGCCCTTTCGTGCAGAGCGACAGTTGGGCAAATATGAAATGGTAATCCATAAAAAATATCACCTGGTTTGTGAGTATGGCCGGGAGGAGCATGGAGAACAAGATGTTCTTCACTGTGGCCGATAGCTTCCACTGCAGAGGCATTCAAAAAATGAACCCTTTTTGTCAATTCATTTTCTGAGGCGATTGATTTATGTCCAAGATCCAGGCAGATGCGATTTGTATCAGGTGTTGAGATGACGCGGCTAACCACGAGAGCTGCAGGCAAAAATGCTTGTTCTTTGCACAGGTCCTGGTAACCCTTGTCCCAGTAAATAAAAGTTCCCGGACTGCATTCGATGTTTTTTCTTTTGCAATGGATTGAAAAGGTTGGGGTTCCGCCCGCTATTATGACTGGTTCGGGCAGCATTTTTTCTACCAGGTCTTCCTTCATCCTGACAACGGCCGCAAAACTTTCATCGCACTCTTTCTTTCGACGTTCAAAATCAGCATTGCGGATATGTCCGTCGTAAACGTGCAGTCCAACTGGCTGAATTCCCGAAGCATTGATCCAATCATTATATAACCGTATCGCGTCAGGGCCGGGACTTACACCTGTCCGGTTCATGCCAACGTTCAGATCGATGTATACCGGCACGCGGATATTATGTTTTCCAAAAATCATGTCCATCTGAGCGGCCGAATTGGTATTGTCTATCAGACAGGAAAACTTCACCGCCGGATAAGTTTTGATCAGATCAACAAACCTTTTTAGCTTGGGTCCTACAGGCTGGTAAGCAAGCAGTACATCTGTTGCACCAGATAATGCAAGCATTTCGGCTTCCGAGATAGTAGCGGCTTTGAACTTGCAAATGCCAGCTTCCATCATTAGTTGGCAGGCTTCCTGCGATTTATTTGTTTTGATATGCGGCCTGAGTCGATTAACATCATCTATCATGGAAATAAGTATCCTGATATTTTCTTTTACACGATCGGGAAAAATGATCAGGGCAGGTGAATCCAGTTCGTCAGGATCTTTTAGTTCATACCATTCAGGCATCTATGGTGAGTTTTCGAATTGCGAATCTAGAATTCAAAATCCAGAATCCAGAATTCAGAATAAAAGGAAGAGTTATCCGAACAAAAATATCAAAATCTCAAATAAAATGAGATCTCGAACGCTCTGCTTAGGTTCGATCTGATTTCTGAGTCCGACTTCGGATTCTGAATGCGGGATCATTGCGGTCTGGTAAAAAATTACCTTTATTCTTGGTAATATTGGTTTGGTAACCTTAAAATACCAAAATCCTGAAGGCGCGAGCCTCCTTTTTATTCTCTTTCCAAACTTTTACGAGACGCTAGTGGTTTTGAGTTCTGAGTTCAGTTGTGAGTTCTTTAGTTCAGAGTTTTAAGTTCTTAGTTTTGAATCGAGAATCCAACGCCAATCCAGAACACAAACCTGAAACCCGAACTTAATTTCCGACTGGAACCGAAATAAGGACCGCAGAAAAATGGCAGATGGCAGCGAATAGTACAAATAAATGCCAAACTGCATGATGATACGCAAATAATCTTTTGACGTAGAAAAGGATACCGATTGAATATAATACGGCACCAGTGATAATAAGTGTAATAACTGGGGAAGGCATGTTAGCAAAAAACTCATTAGCACCTGTAAGAAGCATCCAACCCATGCTCAGGTAAATAATGGTTGACAATATTTCAAAACGTCCTGTATAAAAAATTTTGAAAAAGATACCGATCAAAGTAAGGCCCCACAGAACGGACAACAGCATCATTCCAAAACTATTGTTGATAAATATCAAAATGAAAGGTGTGTAAGTGCCCGCAATTAAAAAATAGATACTGATATGATCAAGTATCAAAAACAACTTTCGAATCTTCTCATTTCTATTCCAGTGAAATAGAGATGAGAATGTGAAAACCATAAGAAAACAAAAACCATATACCGCGGTGCCAACAATGATCCTCAGGGCGGAGCTCTCACAGGCATTTAAAATGAGTATCGGAATACACACTATTCCAAATAAAATTCCCAGCGCATGCGTCATGCTATTCATCCTTTCTTCGCGTAAATACTGATCTGTCGAATAACTTTCCATTCTGTGGCGGTTTATATTGGTACTCTTAGAAAATTTTATACCAGATTCATCATTTTTTTGACATTACAATATTACGCTCTATGACGTGCTTTTATGATCACTATATACGGTAAAAAGAACCACCTAAGATGGGGAAGGAGGCAGGATAAAAAAAAGAACTACGAACAGTCACAAAAGGCAAACGAAGGCGTCTGGAGGTTGGAAAGGTCCGAACACAGGCATTATGACGCTTAAAAAAGGTAGAATTTTGGATGTAATAGAAATCTATTTTTTCCTACAAAATATTAATTTCGGTCATGAAACACACCGTGGAAATTTAATCACCCATAAATACATTTATTATGAAACGTGCTAACTGGCTTATTACCTTATCCCTAATTTGTTTCAATGCATTCTCTATTATTGCCCAAACCAAGACTGACATTTTCACTGGTTCGTCTGACATTACCTGGCTTGGAATTGATTTTACCCAAACCAAATTCATTGGCGCCGCGACGCAGTTCAAAGATGCAGGAGAGATTTCCAGCAGCGAGTTTCGCGACAAATACATTCCCGGCTGGAACCAGCTTTTCATCAATGAACAAAAAAAGTATGATGTTGCAAAGGCAGTCAAGCGTACCGAAGTAAAGTATGCGATGGATGTAACTGAAAGGGCGAACAATGCAATCAAAGGCAATTTCTTTTCCGATGACGCGAACGACTATAAAAAACTCGATGAACAAAAAATCGCAAACCTTGTTAAGAACTATGACTTCCAGGGTAAAACAGGAATTGGCCTTTTGTTTTTCATAGATGGCATGAGCAAGTCAAAAGACGAGGCCTCAGGTTGGGTTACTTTTGTAGATATGAAATCCAAAAAAGTTTTATCTACAGAATACAAGACCGGTAAAGCTGGAGGGTTTGGCTTCAAAAATTATTGGGCAAAGGCGTTTCTTAATATTCTGAAAGGTGTTTCTTAATGTTTTGAAAGGAGTGAAGTATAAGCTTAAGATCAGATAATAATTCGCGCTGGTCAGGGAGGCGCATTACTGCTGAATCGAATCATATAACCAACAACAAGTGCCCACGGTTTAGTTAATTTAGGGCTGTAGGTTGGGAATTTGTCTTATTAGTTCTCTATTGAAAATCTCTACGCCATTTTGATTCAAATGGTGATTATCCAGGAAATGTAAGCTGTCATCCAGCTCAAGAAAAGTGTTGAAGTTTAAATAATTTGTTGTCTTTCCGGAAAAATAGGCCTCAATTCTGGCATGATCCGCCCTATATAAATTATGCTCAACTCGGGTTACTGGTGATTGCACTAAACAAAACTTAATTCTTTTCTTTCTGATCATATTCAGGATGCCTTCAAAAGAATCTATTTGGACTTGTAAAGGGACCCATCTCGACTCTGGATATTTCTCAAACCCTGAATTGTAAGTGAGTAGTATCCTTGTTACATACCCTCCTGAAATGTACCTGTCCAGGCCCCTGACCATACTTGGTTTTAAGTTTTCAGTTTTATTCAACAGCTGCCGGCAATATCCAAATAATAGTGTATTGTAAATTCTGATGTTATTGATCGTTAAGGCCATTTTCAACGTCGTTCCATCGATTTTGTCATTGGCAATTAGATCCAGGGCAGATTCAACTCCGTCATACGTAAATGTTCGCGGACTAACCTCGTATACTATTAATTTTGGATTGAGGCCGTTTAAGTAACGCTCCAATAAAATTTTGGTTTGTACGGGGGTTTGATTACTGGAGCCGAGGTTAAAGGTTTTGTAGCCGTATGCCTTAAATATCCTGGGATCAAAACCTCTATACGCAAATGATGCTCCTAAGAAAAGTATGTCAACGTTCTTAGTCTGTTTTACCTCCTCCATTCTTGAATACATATGGGCATACCCGGCAATGCTGTAATTGAGGTTTGTAATCAGCAGCGAAGGCGCAAAACTACCCCATATTGCGAGCAATAAGATATAAGACAGCGACAAGAAGGGGATAAACAGCAGGATCTTGACCATGAACTTTTTCATACACTAGAAATTAAAATATATGAAAGGGGTTTCAGTTGATTGCATAAACATTCCTATCAAAAAAATTATACAGGTATAAATTGACCACCGGTAAATAGGACGTTTAATTTCTAATTGTAAACCATGTTCTTTTTCTCTTTGGATCCATTCAACCAGCATCATAAAGAAGATAAAAAATAATGTAAGGCCAGCCTCATATTTATTACCCGGGATCTTCGGAATAGTAAACAGGGAACGGGAAATAAGTCTTCTGTAATAATGAAAGGCTTCCCCGATGTTTTCCGCGCGGAAAACAATAAATGCAAACATTACCAAAAAAAAAGTAGTGAATACATTGATGACTTCAATGAATGAAGGGAGCAACATTCCTTTTGCAATTTTTTTATTTTTGTTCATGGTGCCCCTCAAAATGAGAGGAATGAAATAACAACCATGAAGAAATCCAAAAAGGAGATAAGTCCAGTTTGCCCCGTGCCAGATTCCGCAAATGATGAAATTGATAATAATGGCCAAAATCAATCCTGCTTTTCCATAATCTCTAAAAGTTATACTTAAAGGGGTAAACACATATTCTGTTAACCAGGCCGTAAGAGAAATATGCCAGTTACGCCAAAACTCGGCAATGTTTTGCGAGAAAAAAGGGAAGTGAAAATTTTTGGTAATATTGAATCCTATCATTCGCGATAAGCCAATTGCCATATCTGAATACCCGGAAAAATCTGCGTAGATCTGGAAGGTGTAAAAAAATGCACCTAACAGCAATGAACTTGCAGGTAAATGATGATAATAAGTAAAGATATCATTGGTGGTTGTTGCACAATTATCAGCAATAACAACTTTTTTAAATAGCCCCCATAAAATCTGGCGCAAGCCATCGACGGCCATATCATAGTTAAATTCTCTTTTCCTTTCTAACTGCGGGATAAAGGTTCTTGCTTTATCAATCGGACCGGATAATACGCAAGGAAAGAATGAGACATATGTAAAGAAAATAACCCAATCTTTTGTTGCTTTTATTTTTCCTTTATCAACATCCAGTAGATAGCTTATCGTTTTAAATGTGTAATAGCTTATTCCTAAAGGAATGAGAATATTAAGCGTTTGTATATTAATGTTGATGCTTAAAGTAGAAAAAGCGACATTAAATGAAGTAATAAAGAAGTTGAAATATTTAAAAAGTACGAGTCCGCCTATGCCCAGAAGCAATCCAAGCGAAAGAAGTATTTTTCTTTGTCTGGGATTTATTCTTTTTTCAATATGAATGCCCAGCAGAAAGGTTATCAGAGAGCTCGCGATTAATATCGAAAGGAATCGCCAATCCCACCAGGCATAAAATACATAACTTCCCAGTAAAAGAAAGAGATTTTGAAGTTTCAAATTGTTCTTGAATACAAACCAATATAGTAAGAAGAATAAAGAGAAAAAGACGAAAAACGTAATTGAATTAAAAACCATTTTGCGATCTTGTTTTATCCTGTAAGCCTGAATTGAATGCAGGAAATGGATTTCATTACATCTTTTCGGCAAACGCCTATCGCATCATGTGAATACTTTCATCGGATAACAAGATGTCTTCGAAGCGGTGACTGGTAGCCGGAAGCTTTCAAGACAGTGGAGCTCAGTTATCAATCTTTTTTCGTTCAATAGAATCAATCATTTCACCGACATTACTCCAGCTTTGAATTTCTCTTGATGTAAAACGAATTTTGAAATGTTTTTCGATAGCTACGATCAATTGTATATGATTTAATGAATCCCAGTCGTTCACATCCGCCGCGTATGTTTTTTCGGTTATTGTTAAATCTTCAACATCAAGGATGTCCATGAGTATCTTGGTTACTTGACTTAAAATATCTCCTCGCGCCATTCGATCATTTCATTTTTATAAAACTTTTTCTGGCACTGCCGTGATGCAAAAGATATTCCCAATAGTTGCCTGATTTTTCGAAACCTGAATCGAAGTATAGATTCTCTACCAGGTTATTTTTTACGGTTGGTATATACTGTCCTTTCAAGCAGTAAAATCCTTTTCCTTTTGCAAATTCTGAAATGGTGTTTAATACAAAATTTTCCATTCCGTGGTTTAAAACCCTGCAGCTCATAAACCAGTTCTCGATAAATAAAGTCTGTGTATTTTCTTTTTTTAAGACCACGACACATATCAAGCCATAATTTCCAAATTTATCTTCCAGTGAAAAAGCAAATGTAAAGTGAACATCAGAATGGGTGAGGAGGGTGATATCCGATTCACTATATCTTACGGTTCTCAGATTGAATTGATTCGAACGTTGGGAAAGCTGGGCAACTCTTGGCGTATTAAAGCTATTAAAAGGTTCTACTAAAGAAAGCATATTTATGCTTTGCAGGTACTCATCTTTATTCGAGAAATTTTGTTGAATAATATTTCTTTCTGCTTCCAGTTGGTATAACTTATTTCTTCCTGACTCTTCGCTGGAAAAAGAAGTTGTTTCAAAAAGGTTCAAAGTATACAAGTACTCCAGGTAATCTGCCGGATCTTCTGGTAATTCAGGCACTGTTATTTCAGGCAGGTTTTCCCTTACCATATTTCTTTCGAAAGGGTTGTCATCTAAAAACACCATGGAATCAAAACCAATATTCAAAACGCTTTGGATTTGCCTGATGTTATCAACTTTATTTTGCCAATTCGAAATAAAAACAGCAATATCTTCCAGGCGCAAAATCATGTCTGGATGCTTTTCGAAAGGCTCTTTCGCAACTCTTTCATAATTCTTACTGCAAATAGCTAAAATTATGCCCCTGTTCTTTAATTTCTTGATCCAATATTGAAACTCGGTAAACGCCTTTCCGATACCTAAACTTCCAATCTGAATGTTTTCTATACCATCCTCCCCAATGACACCGCCCCAAATTGTATTGTCAAGATCCAGAATTACACACTTCTTAAAATTTCCATTTAAAGCGCTTATCATCTTAAGCGTTTTATGAGCTACAATTGGCAATACCTCAATACTGAAAACCATTTCAGTATTAATGTAAACAGGAGTGTGAAAGAGATTTGCCTTCCCAACCTGATTCTGGATAGAAGAAATATCACATATATGGAAATTTGAATTTTTAGCGGCAAACAACATGAGTTCATAATTGAGTTTACGAACCTGAAACAAAAAAGAAGATTCTGTTTTGTTGGCATAGTTGCCGAAAACCGAATCATCTATCTCTGCATAATTGTAGTAAATAATTTTCGCGTTTAATCCGGCTGTTATGGTGGAATGAATGTTTGATATTAATTCTAGTTCATTATATGCCAGCGACCCAAATTGTTCCGGCTGAAGTTTGTTGTATTTGCCAAGTAGTTTATGGGAAGAATGAAAAACAATGACAATTTCGGGTTCGAATTGGTATAATTCAGAAGTGAGGCTAAAGACCTCGAGCTCAGTTTGCTGGAAACCGGCTTCCCAAACTTTTAAATTATAGCCCTTGTCATAACCTTTTCCGCGCAACGCTTGCTTCAGTAATTGTGTCGCGGTATCCGCAAGTATGGCCACTTTAATGACCTTTAGATCAAAATAGTCACGTTTTAAATTCTTCTTTAGTTGAGAAAAATCTTTCATGGAAGTCAGTTCTAGATTATGTTGAAGTTCAGCGGATATTTAGAAGTATCACTTCTTATTGTACGGCGAAAGAGATAGAGTTTTCATAGTATATAAAGATTCCTTTTTGTCCTGGTGACAAAGATAAAGCTGTTTTTGCTTTTTTGTGATATGCCAAATCTCTTTACAATATATCTTCTATATCGCGAACAGCAATGGCATACAGCATTAAAATTTATTCCACGCTTTCAGCCTGTTCAAAAACTCTTTTTCTCATTGACCGTACCGGATTTATTTTTATCGGCGTTCTTTACATAGGTTTCGAGCCATCGATTCTGTTCCCAGAGCATGTGGAGAATATTTTCTTTGCTGGTGTAACCATGACTTTCGTAGGGTAACTGGACATAACGAACAGTTCCACCATGACCCTGTATGGCATTGAACAGCCGTTCTGTTTGAATGGGAAATGTGCCGGGATTATTGTCCATTTCCCCATGAATCAGGAGCAACGGTGTTTTTATTTTATCGGCATGGTTAAACGGGCTCATATTATAGTACACCTCCGGAGCCTGCCAATATGTTCGTTCTTCGGCCTGGAATCCAAAAGGAGTCAGCGTCCTGTTGTACGCACCGCTTCGGGCAATACCAGCTTTGAACAAGCTGGTATGGGCAAGTAAATTGGCAGTCATGAATGCGCCATAACTGTGTCCGCCGACAGCCACCCGGTTCGAATCACCCACACCCAATTTTACAACTGCCTGTATTGCTGCATGCGCATTCAAATACAATTGAGGGATGAAATTGTCATTTGGCTCCTTTCCATTTGTACCAACAATTGGCATCTCGGCATTGTCCATTACCGCAAAACCTTGCGTAACCCAGAATAAAGGAGAATGACCTGATACGGTTGTAAAAGTATATTTGGAACCGCGCACCTGCGCAGCATCTGCAGCTGATTTATATTCGCGAGGATAAGCCCATATCAACACCGGTAACAAGCCGTCTTTTTTTGAATATCCTTTTGGCAGATACAGATCGGCGGTAAGATCGATGCCATCATCTCTTTTATAAGAGATTTTTTGTTTCGCGATTCCCTCGAGTTGCGCATATGGATTTTTGAAGTCGGTAATGGCAGTAAAAACTGGTTTCTTTGTACGCAGCTCTCTCAAATAGTAATTCGGTGTTTGAGTCGGACTTTCTCTTCTCGTAACAAACAACAATTTTTCTGCATTGATCACATGTACTACATATTCATAATAGCCTTCTTCGCATTGCCATAGTAATTTACGTTGTCCTGTTTTAAGGTTCCAGCTTTGAAGCAGCGGTAAATCGCCCTTTGGTCCTGCCCCATTGGCATCCAGCAAAAGCTCACCATTTTTTTGTACAAGCAAGACTTCTTTTCCATATTCATTTTTCACAGTGACAGGAGTTCCAATGTTGGCATAGTTGTCGTTGCTGCTGCGCTCATACAAACTATCCATTGTTCCTGTTGAAGGATCTAATTGATTAATGCGACTTTTTCTTTGAGCAAATGAACCTTCATATACGAGAGCGAGATCCTTCTTGCCCCAACTAACACCCTGGTAGCGCCGCTTCGTCTTAAAAAGCTCTTTCGGTTCACCTTCTACGGAGGTTATGAGAAGGGCATCGCGATATTCGGATTTAGTCCGGCCCAACCCTTTGTCAAGTGCCTGTACATAAGTGATCGTTGCGGGCTCGTCATCACGCCAATCGAACTGCCTGGGGAAGCTCACCACATCATCAAACCCGATAGGCTGCCCTTCATTCGAAGGATTCTTTGCCAGGACTCGTACATCGGCTCCTGACTTCGCATCCAGCACTTTGATGGTGTGAGGAAAGCCAGACCACGGAAACAGGTACGAAAAGGGTTTGTTGATCTCCCTTACGAGCAAGTATTGTTTATTGGGAGAAAGATTCCAGGTACCATACATCCCGGGTTGCCCAACGTTCGCTGTTTTTTTATCGGCAAGGGACAGCTTCTTTAGTTGTGCCATGCTAAAAAACTCAAACAGGGCCTCATCGTAGGTGGACTTAATAAGGTCCTGGTAAGTGCGTGATGCCGCAACGTGTCCCTGGTTCTCCTGCACAACCGGTCCAGTAGGTGCCAGGGGCTTCGCGGGCTGTTGATCCAAGCCGTTTGTTAGGGATTTATATAGAATAACATCATCTCCCGCCCAGATGTAAGAAGCTCCTATAACTGCATTCAGTTGATCATCCACTACCTGACTCGCTGTTTGCGTAGCAACATCAATCACCCAGAGGGAAATCTTCGTGTTCGTTGCGTGTGTAAAAGCAATCTTTTTCTCAGAGGGACTCCATTGCACTGCACTTGCATGCAGATTTTTAGGTAACCCCTTTACGGTGTTCACGTCGCCGGTTTTAATATTTTTTAATTGGAAATTGATTGTGTACACCGCTCTGCTCGGACCAAAATTGTTGGGGTTGATGCGGATGCCAGCGATTCGAAGTTCCGGCTGAGCAAGCTCTTCCACAGAAGGAAGCGAGCTTCTGTCCAGCAATAACATCCATTCACCTTTACTGTCAATACTTACTCCGGGAGTTGGCTTTGCGAGCACAAGATCCATTATAGCCTTTGGTGGAGTTTTATATCCCTGCTCCTCCTGAGCAAATAGAAATGGAGCGGTAAACAATAGAAAAAAAAGTAATGCGATTCTCATGTATGCTATTGATGATTGATGATTTTAAAGACGAGAAAATCCAGAATCCGGAAAGCCGGAATTCAGAATCCGATTTAAAAATAAGGCTCGAAAGACACGACAAGATTACTTTTCAAAAGGTACAGATTCAACGTCCTTATTAGCTTAATTGCTCCTTCCTATTTTTAAACTTCAGAGGTCTGGCTTCTGGCTTCTGAGTTCTTCAAGTCGAAAGTTACTACTCCGCGGCCACAAAGTTTTTTTTTGATGCAACCATATTAGCAGCTATTTTTGCGATCTGTTATGAGACAATTTGTACACATTCATCATCATCATACTTGCCTGAACAGGTAAGCCGGTGGTGTTTTTGTGTATTTCGTATAAAACATGTAAGGGCTTACCAACACGGTAAGCCTTTTTCTTTACAGTCTGTCAAGGCGGCACTTTTTATCATTCGGTTAATTTTCAATTTATGTTGCTAAAAATAGCTATTCAGAAATCGGGACGATTGTACGATGATTCAGTAAAACTGCTTAAGGACTGCGGCATAGATCTTAAAAATGGGATGAATAGATTAAAAACTGAAGCGGACAACTTTCCCCTGGAAGTGTATTTTTTGCGTGACGATGATATTCCTCAATATGTTGAGGATGCAGTAGCGGATATAGGTATCGTTGGTGAAAATGTGTTGTTTGAAAAAAACAAACAGGTACAAATAGTGGAGAAACTAGGTTTCGGGAAATGCAGGTTAAGTATTGCGGTGGAGCGAAAAGAGACCTACCAAGGGGTAAATTATTTGCAGGGAAAGAAAATCGCCACAAGCTATCCAGTTTTAGTTCAAAATTTCCTGAATGACAATCGAGTCAACGCCGAAATCCATGAGATTAGCGGTTCTGTAGAAATAGCTCCTGGCATTGGCCTCGCAGATGCGATCGTTGACCTTGTCAGCAGCGGAAGCACTCTATTTATGAACGGACTAAAAGAAGTGGAGACCGTTTTTAAATCAGAAGCGGTCCTTATCAGGAGTAATGACCTCAATTCGCAAAAGCAGGGACTTCTTGACAAGTTACTCTTCAGAATAAGAGCGGTGCGAAAGGCGAGAAACAATAAATATATTTTGTTGAATGCCCCTAATGAAAGCCTCGAAACAATTATCAGTCTGTTACCCGGAATGAAAAGTCCAACCGTTTTGCCACTTGCTGAATCGGGTTGGAGCAGTGTTCACAGCGTGCTGAATGAAAATGAATTTTGGGAGATTATTGAAAAATTAAAAGACGCTGGAGCACAGGGGATTTTGGTGGTGCCGATCGAGAAGATGATTATATAAAGTACGGTGAGGAGTGTACGATGTATGATTTACGAAGTACGAAGCAAGACGGATCTTTTATAAAGATAGTTAGGACGAGACACTAAAAATGAATATCGAGAATCATCATTATTGACCATTGAACATTGACCATTCCCACTTAACCCCTAATTAAAAAAGTATGCAGATTATTAGATATCCCGACAAAAAAGACTGGATCGAATTATTAAGGAGACCCGTAACAGATGCCACTGATCTTGAAGAAAAGGTCGAGAAAATTTTGAAAGCGGTGCGCAAGAAAGGGGATAAGGCCGTGCGCAAATACACCCGAAAATTTGATGGTGCCATAGTGGATGACCTCCAGGTCAGGGAAGATGAAATTTCAGAAGCAATTGATCTATTAGCACGTGAATTGAAAGATGCGATTCAGGTAGCCGCCGCAAATATTGAGACATTTCACCGCATACAGGTGCAGGTACCGGAGTGGATTGTGACAATGCCGGGCATCATGTGTTCAAGAAAATCCCTAGCCATCGAAAAAGTAGGCTTGTATATTCCTGGTGGTACGGCGCCTTTGTTTTCTACTGTGTTAATGTTGGGAATTCCTGCAAGACTTGCCAGATGTACAGAGGTGATACTTTGTACACCACCCGGTGAGGATGGAAAAATACATCCGGCCATTTTATTCGCAGCGCAACATGTGGGTATTACAAAAATTTATAAGGTGGGCGGTGTACAGGCGATTGCAGCCATGACGTACGGAACAGAAACAATTTCTAAAGTGTACAAAATTTTCGGACCGGGAAATCAATTCGTAACGTGTGCCAAACAAATGGTTCAGAAAGCAGGCGTTGCCATCGACATGCCAGCAGGCCCAAGCGAGGTTGCCATATTCGCTGACGAATACGCTGATCCCGTTTTTGTTGCCGCCGACCTGTTAAGCCAGGCAGAACACGGAGGCGATAGCCAGGTGTTATTGGTATCTGATGATGAGATCTGCGTGGAAAACGTACAATTTGAAATACAAAAACAGCTGACTGAGTTGCCCCGGAAGGATATTGCTATACGTGCACTGGCAAATAGCAAGGCCATCATTCTTCAGAATGATGAAGACGCAATGGAATTGCTGAACGAATATGCGCCCGAACATTTGATATTGGCGTGCAACAATGCGGACGACATGGCAGAGAAAGTAAGAAACGCCGGTTCGGTTTTTATCGGTCATTATTCGCCAGAGAGTGTCGGTGATTATGCAAGTGGTACCAATCATACTTTACCTACAAACGGTTTTGCAAAAGCGTATAGCGGAGTGAGCGTCGATAGCTTCGTTAAGAAGATTACTTACCAAAAGTTATCAAAGGAAGGATTGGAGCAAATTGGAAAAACAGTTGAGCTCATGGCAGAAGCCGAGGGATTGCAGGCTCACAAGAATGCGGTAAGCATCCGGCTTAACCGCTTAAATGGAAGAGAATAGTTCTCGCAAAACGGCCGCATTGCATAAGTCGACTTTGCAGTCTTCGCGTCTCTGCGAGCCTAATTCAACACGCAATAATCACCACTGATGTTTGATTTAAATAACCTACTTAGGGAAAATATTAAGAAACTGGTTCCTTACTCCTCTGCCCGCGATGAATTTAAGGGAGAAGCAAAGGTATTTCTTGATGCGAACGAAAACAGCTTCGGTTCACCTCTTACAAAATGGTATAACCGTTATCCCGATCCGTTGCAAAAGAAAGTGAAGCAAAAGTTGAGTGAAATTAAGGGCGTCCCTGCTGAAAATATTTTTCTTGGGAATGGAAGCGATGAATGCATCGACATCTTATTGAGAGCTTTTTGTGATCCCGGAAAAGACAACATCATAATTTGTCCACCTACTTACGGCATGTATGAAGTGAGCGCAAATATCAATGATGTACAGGTAAAAAAAGTTTCCCTTACACCGTCTTTTCAACTTGACCTGCCTGCTATTGAAGAAGCAGTAGACGACAACACAAAAATGATCTTTCTGTGTTCACCGAACAATCCCACGGGTAATTCACTAAAAAAAGAAGACGTTGAGATTATACTTAATAATTATTTCGGATTGGTAGTGGTTGATGAAGCATATATCAACTTCTCACCGTTCCGTTCACTCACGCAGGAGTTAAATGACTATCCAAATATTTGCGTGCTTCAAACTTTGTCGAAAGCATGGGGTCTTGCTGCCCTTCGGGTAGGGATCGCATTTGCTTCCGAAACAGTTATACAGGTCATGAATAAGATCAAACCTCCTTACAACATCAACCAGGCATCACAGGAACTTGTATTAAAGGCTTTGGATGAAGTGGGTCAAGTGAATGGGATGATTGGCGAAATTGTTAAAGGTCGGGCCGAACTGGTTCAAAATTTGTCCGTTGTTCCGATTGTTCAAAAAATATATCCCAGCGATGCAAACTTTTTGCTGGTAAAAGTCATCCAGGCAAGAGATATCTATAATTTTTTGCTCGAAAAGGGGATTGTAGTGCGGGACAGGAGCCGGGTGGAATTATGTGAGGGATGTTTGCGAATAACGGTCGGAACGCCAAGCGAGAATAATGAATTGATAAATGGGCTTAAAGAATTTGCACATCAAATTCAGTAAGTTTACCGCTTCAAAGAAAACTCGAATATGAAAAAGCTCTGCCTTAAGTTACGGATGATGTTTACAATAGTTTTGTCTGCTTTTACAGCTGCTGTGGCGTCTGATACTACCAGGCTCTCCCGATCAGGATTACAAGCTAGTGCTGACAATTTTTCTTTGAAGCTGCAACCAGGGTTCTCAGCCTTAACGGTAGTTGATTCGCTCGGAAGAAACCGTCACCTCCTGGTGAATACGAACGGTGATATTTATGTGAAGCTTGCCAGGCTTTATGAGGGAAAAGGCATTGTGGTGTTGCGCGAGAAAGCAGGCGGAGGCGCGCGCGTTATCAAGAGTTTCGCAAACTATACCGGCACCGGTATCGCTTTTAAGAATGGATATTTATATTCTTCATCCGATTCCATTGTCTACCGCTATAAGCTCGATGAAAGCGGAGAAGTAATTGCTCCTGATGCTCCTGAAATTATAGTTAAAGGTCTTGTTGCAAGAAGATCTCACAACACAAAGTCAATCGCGCTGGATAACGCCGGCAATATCTATGTAAATATTGGTGCCCCATCCAATGCCTGCCAGGTTGAAGACAGGGCCAAAGGTTCAAATGGAAAAGACCCATGTCCGCTTCTTGACTCAGCTGGAGGTATCTGGCAGTTCAAGGCCGATAAACTGAATCAAACTTATTCTGACGGCGTTCGTTACGCTACAGGCACAAGAAATATTGTTGGATTGAATTGGAATAACACAACGAATGCATTGTATGCCATGCAGCATGGACGCGACAACTTTTATCAAAACTGGCCTGAGTTATACGATAGTGTTGAAAGTGCCGAGCTTCCTGCAGAAGAATTTTTGCTGGTAAAGAAAGGTTCAAACTTTGGATGGCCTTATTGCTATTATGACCAGTTCCAGAAAAAGAAAATTCTGGCACCGGAGTATGGCGGAAATAAAACCACACAGGGGCGATGCGAAGGAATGGATAAACCTATTCTGGGATTTCCTGGTCACTGGGCGCCAAATGCCCTATTGTTTTATACTGGAAATATGTTTCCGGAGAAATACCGGAATGGCGCGTTCATTGCATTCCATGGTTCATGGAATCGAGCGCCCTTGAAACAAAAAGGCTACCAGGTAATATTCGTTCCGATGAAAAATGGCCAACCGAGTGGCGATTGGGAAGTGTTCGCAGATGGATTTATTGGAGCGCCGGAAATTGCAGTTCCGAGAGATGCGCAATACCGTCCGTGTGGACTGGCTCAGGGAAAGGACGGATCATTGTACATTTCAGATTCAGTAAAAGGAAGGATCTGGAAAATTGTTTATAACGGAAAATAATAGTCGATGAAAAAAGGAATGATTTTTTGTTCGTTCTTATTGGCGGCACTGTACCTTCTGGCTCAAACGAAACCAAAATCAGTAAGTCAGGGCGGAGTTGATAAGGCCTCAATTGAACGAGGTAAAACAATTTATACGACTTATTGCCTGGCCTGCCACCAGGCCGACGGTTCTGGAGTTCCGGGATTGAATCCTCCGTTGATAAAAACGAAATGGGTACTTGGTGACAAGAAGCAACTGATCACCATTCTTCTTAAAGGAATGGATGAACCGATTGAGGTAGATGGTGAGGAATATAGTAATGTAATGGCATCTCATGCCTTTCTCAAGGATCAGGAGGTTGCAGACGTTTTGAACTACGTAAGAAATAGCTTTGGAAATAAGGCGACAGGTTTAACAGCTGTCGAAGTGAAAGCCGTTCGTGGGGCGCTGAAGTAGAATTGTAATTCAGAATTCTGAATTCAAAATGAAAAAACATCAAAGAGCGCTAAAAATCGTGCTTCTCAGTTCTAACTTTCAAACATGAAAAGAGTACTGTTCATTGATCGTGATGGCACCATCATCAAAGAAGCACCACCTACCTATCAAATAGATTCGTTTGATAAACTGGAGTTTTATCCCCATGTTTTCAAGTATCTCGGTCGAATCGCTTCGGAACTCGACTATGAACTAGTGATGATCACTAACCAGGATGGAATGGGAACAGAAACGTTTCCTGAACGTACGTTCTTGCCCGTGCACAAGCATGTGATGACTAGTTTTGAAAATGAAGGGGTCCATTTCGCCGCTGTATACATTGATAAAACATTTGCAAAAGACAATGCTTCTACTCGTAAGCCACAGACTGGTCTATTGAAAAGTTATATTGATAATCCACAATATGATCTTAGAAATTCCTTCGTTATCGGCGACCGGATCACGGATGTGCAATTAGCAAAGAATCTTCATTGCAAAGCTATCTGGCTAAATCTTGATTCATCATTGGGAGTAGCGGAGATTAGGGATGAGGTTACTTCTCTGCAGGAAGTTGTAGCACTTGAAACAACAGAGTGGAGTAAAGTTTACGAGTTCTTAAAGCTTGGCTTGCGCCAGGTCGTTCATGACCGCAATACCAATGAAACAAAAATTCATATTGATTTAAATATCGACGGTAGTGGGATAACTAATATCTACACGGGTCTTGGATTTTTTGATCATATGCTCGAACAAATTGCGCGGCATGGAAAAATGGACCTCACCATCAAGACCAAAGGTGATCTGCATATCGATGAGCACCATACGATTGAAGATACAGGAATTGCTTTGGGAGAAGCATTTGCCAAAGCGCTCGCAGACAAGCGTGGTATGGAACGATACGGTTTTGCTTTGCCGATGGATGAAGCAGACGCCAAAGTATTAATTGATTTTGGTGGAAGGAATTGGCTTGTTTGGAATGCATTATTTCAGCGCGAAAAAATAGGGGAGATGCCAACGGAGATGTTCTTTCATTTCTTCAAATCATTTTCCGATTCCGCCAGGTGCAACCTGAACATCGAATGCCATGGAGAAAACGAACATCATAAGATCGAAGCGATTTTCAAAGCGTTCGCCAAAGCCATCCGCATGGCCGTAAAAAGAGACCCGCTAAGCAATTACCTTCCTAGTACGAAAGGGGTGTTGTAAGTACCAGGCACGAAGTTAGAAGTACGAAGTCAATGTAAGATGCCTGAGATGCGATATAGGACGTCGGTAAACGTTATGGACAAGTCAGCAAAGAACTTCTACAGTCAAGTTTGCAACGCGTTAATTCGTATTTACTTCGTACTTCGCATTTCGTTTTATAGTTTGAAAAATATCTTTTTCCTGTATAAGAAGTAACACAATAGCCACTCAAGAGTAAAAATGCACAGCGATGTAATGATCAATTTCGGCATTTCAGGCATGGCTATGAAGTCCATCAATCCATTCGTAATTCTTCCGATATACCCATTGAACCATCTACTCCCTACAATCTCAAAAAAGAGGTATATAAAAATTGCGTTCATCCCAACAATGGTAAAAAATGTAAGATAGCGCCGGTGATTTTTGATGTCGATCCACCAGTAACAGGCGGCCAGTCCCAATAAGCACCAGCCCAGCGAGGCAATTGTAAATGAGGAAGTAGCTATCCGTTTGATAATCGGTGTTATGCCTGCAATATCCAGCGCATATCCCACGATCAGACAGAGAACGCCCCATAAGACCAGCGGTTTTAATTTTTCCGACTGGTACAACAGCACTTTTCCAGCAAGAGCACCAGCAATCGTATGAACGGCAGTCGGCAGACAGTTGATCGCAACCCACCCGCCTTTATTGATTTTGCTCATCAAAACAAGATCCATGTAATTGCCAAAATTGTGCTGATCCGTAAAGGGTTGGTCGAAACCTGGAATATTTGTATAGCGGTATAAACATTCAGTGAGTAAGAGTAAGCCAATACAAAATAATATCTGAAGTGTATTTTTCCACCTGAAAATCAAAAATGCAACAAGCGTCGTGAATGAAAGCTGCGTTAGTACATCCCATAATTCGAATGACAAACCTTTTGGTCTTACAGCATAGTCTAGTACGCCCCAGAAAAATAACAAGAAACAACGCTTAAGAATTTTCCGGAAAGATTGTTGCCAGGTAAATCCCTGCTGTTGTTGCTTGTGTAAAGAAAACGCCATTGCTGTTCCCGCAATAAACATGAATGCCGGTTGAATAAGATCCCAGAACCTTAATCCGTTCCAGGGATGATGAAAGAATTGTTGAATAAAATTATTTACAAAGCTGCCGTCTGTTGCATCTGACAAATGCTCATACAGTGCAGTGCTTTCTAATGCTAGTAACACCATGATAAAGCCTCTCAGAAAATCCAGAGATAATAAACGTTGACTGCTTGAAGGAGTGGAAGTTGTGACGATGGTCGGGCAATTTGATGAAAAAAATAAACAGAAAATCGGTAATAATCAAATAATCGCCATTCAATGCTTGGGATTTAATCGCCCTTTTTGTCCGTTTTCTGAAAGCAAAATGACAGTGGCACATTCTTGGATCTTTGAGTGGTCCTGTTAAAAATATTTGCTCGTTTAAATTGTAGTGCGCATATTTGCAGTGAAATGAATAAACAAATCAATAATCAACAGTGGTGGTGGCATACAAACTCTTTAAGGGGCTTGTAACTGCTATTTGTTGTTAATTGAACATCATATTCAGGCCCCGATATAAATCGGGGCTTTTTTGTTTACGGGGGTATGGGAACTGTTTCTTTTCAGATGTGTTTTTTGAAATTTATACACATGTTCGCATAATCCGGATTAATCATAGCATCGTGGTCAAAATAAAAATAGAGACGACTTGTAAAAAACTGCTGGCTGACGTATTTACGCCGGTAGGAATTTATCTGCGATTAAGGGACCGTTTCAGGGATACGATACTTCTTGAAAGTACGGACCACCATGTGGCTGAAAACAGTTATTCCTTTATTTGTGTTAATGCGATCGCGGGAATTGAGATCAGCTCCACAGACAGCCTCGAACGCAAGTGGCCAAATGAAAATCCTGAAAAGCTTGCTATCAAAAACCGGAAAGATGTGCCAGGCATGATATGGGATTTCATTCAAAAGTTCGAGATAACAGGCAAAGGTAACAAGGACAACTTATTTGCTCAGGGACTTTATGGATATACCAGTTTTGATGCAGTCCAGTTTTTTGAATCGATTGATCTGCCGAGTAATCAGTCGACGGTCGGCGATCCACCGTCGACCGCAATACCGTTGATGAGGTACCGGTTGTACCAGTACGTTATTGTTCTGAATCATTTCAAGGACGAATTGCTTATCTGCGAGAATAAAATTGCGAAACTTGAATCTGAACTGCCTGTTGTTGAATCCCTCATTCGTAGTAGGGATGTACCGGCGTACCCTTTCAAAGCACGGGGTAATGAAACATCTAATATGACGGATGAAGAATACCGTCAAATGGTGAAGAAGGGTATCCAGAGTTGTCACCGGGGAGACGTTTTCCAGATTGTTTTAAGCAGGCGGTTTCAACAGGGTTTTACGGGAGACGAATTCAATGTTTATAGAGCGTTGAGGAATATCAATCCGTCACCGTATTTGTTCTTTTTTGATTATGGAGATTATAAGTTGATGGGATCTTCACCCGAGTCCCAACTGATCATTCAAAATGGGAAGGCGGTTGTGCATCCCATAGCGGGTACCTTTAAACGCAGTGGTGACGATGCTACCGATCAGATGATGGCCGACAAGTTGTTAATGGATTCCAAAGAGAATGCGGAGCACGTGATGTTGGTGGACCTTGCCAGGAATGATCTGAGCAGGGTGTGTGAAGATGTTACTGTAGCACATTATCGGCAGGTCCAATATTATTCCCACGTCATTCATTTGGTGAGTGAGGTAACTGGCAAGGTAAAGCGCGATGCAAATCCGTTTGAGCTGATGGCCAAAACATTTCCCGCAGGAACGCTGAGTGGTGCGCCCAAGTTTAAGGCCATGGAACTGATCAATGGATATGAGTCCACCGCCAGATCCTATTATGGCGGAGCAATCGGCTTTATGGGTTTCAATGGCGATTGTAATCATGCCATTATGATCCGGACTTTTTTGAGCAGAAGTAATACGCTTACATACCAGGCCGGAGCAGGGATAGTCGCCGCTTCGGATCCCGAAACTGAATTACAGGAAGTAAACAACAAGCTGGGAGCATTAAAGAAAGCGATTGAGTTTGCGGAAGCATTGAATTAGTTTTTAAGTATTAGAATTTGCGGTTTAAGGTTCAAAGTTTAAGGTTGATACCTGATAGTTAATGCTGAAGTCCATTTTAGACGTTTTTATGTAGAGTTCTTTTAATGTAGATTTTAATCACAGGAAATAAATCAATCTTAAACTCTAAACCTTAAACTTTAAACTTTAGTTATAAGAGTTCGTCATGAAAATACTAGTGTTTGATAATTACGATTCTTTTACCTACAACCTGGTGCACCTGGTTGAAAAGATTCTGCATCAGAAAGTGGATGTTTATCGTAATGATCAGATTCCGTTGGAAAAAGTGAATGAGTACGATAAGATTATTTTATCTCCAGGGCCGGGAATACCCGAAGAGGCGGGCATGTTATTACCATTGATTAAAGAATACGCCCCAAGCAAATCGATACTGGGCGTATGCCTTGGGCACCAGGCCATTGGCGAGGCATTCGGTGGCAGGCTCGTAAATCTAAGTACGGTTTTTCATGGCGTAGCAACACCGATACGCCTTGTAAGTTGTGAGTTGTCAGTTGCGAACGATCAACTTGCTGATGATAACAGAACGGCATCACTCACAACTGACTACTCACCACTCACTGGTCATCACTCGCCAAACGACTTATTTAAAGGCCTTCCTGAAGAGCTGGAAGTCGGCCGATATCATTCATGGATCGTGTCTGACGAAAATTTTCCGGAGGATCTGCAGGTTACTGCAAGGGATTCGAATAATTATATTATGGGTTTAAGACATAGAGAGTATGATGTTCAAGGCGTGCAGTTTCATCCTGAAAGCGTACTAACGCCGATGGGAGAACAAATTATGCGAAACTGGTTGAAGGACTGAACGCAGAAAAATATCAAGCAACGCAATGAAGAAAATCCTGCAATATTTGTTTGAGCATAAAACTTTAGACCGGCAAACCGCTAAGGAAGTGCTGCTTAACATTTCAAAGAGCGCCTATAATGAATCAGAGGTCGCTTCATTTATCACGGTGTATTTAATGCGCAGCATTACAATCGAAGAATTGCAGGGATTCCAGGATGCACTGCTCGAATTATGTGTGAGAATTGACTTAAACGGCTATCCGTTGATAGATATCGTTGGTACCGGAGGTGATGGCAAGAATACGTTTAATATTTCAACACTGGCCTGCTTTATTGTAGCCGGTACCGGCCAAAAAGTTGCTAAGCACGGGAACTATGGGGCTACATCTATCAGTGGCGCCTCCAATGTAATGGAACAATTGGGATATAAGTTCAAAACTGATAAGGATCGTTTAAAGAAAGAAGTCGACGGCGCCAATATCTGTTTTTTGCATGCACCGATGTTTCATCCGGCATTAAAAGCAGTCGGCCCGATCAGGAAAAATCTCGGGGTGCGTACCTTCTTCAACATGCTCGGTCCGATGGTAAATCCTGCATTCCCGCAGTTTCAATTAGTAGGCGTTTATAACCTGGAGATGGCACGTATATACAATTACCTTTTGCAGCAGTCCGATAAATCGTTCACTATAATTCATGGTCTGGACGGGTATGATGAGATATCGCTAACAAATGATACGAAAGTTATCACCAATGATGGTGAAAAACTGATGACCCCCGAACAGTTGGGAAAGCGCATGGTGTCTCATGAGGACATACGCGGTGGTGACACTGTTGAAGCGTCGGCTCAAATATTCTTGAAAATACTTCAGCGCGAAGGGAGCTGGGCGCAAAACGCCGTCGTTCTTGCAAACGCTGCAATGGCGCTGCATTGCACCGGAACATACAAGGGTTATGATGAGGCCTACAGCGCTGCCGTCGAAAGTCTTGAAAGTGGAAGAGCATATGGAGCATTGGAAAAATTAATTGCATTGCAGTAGTGAGTTGGGAGTTGGGAGTTGGGAGTTGTCCACAGGCACGCAAATTACTATTAAGACAACAAAGTTATTGACCATTGACCATTCACAACTGACCACTCACCCT
>Ga0126304_10000060_pt1 | contig 28784 bp, 32 predicted proteins | sample Plot25_FD_92538 | JGI IMG/M metagenome (GOLD analysis project Ga0126304, IMG submission 92538) | Serpentine soil microbial communities from UC McLaughlin Reserve, CA, USA - Plot25 | ecosystem: Environmental > Terrestrial > Soil > Grasslands | place: USA: UC McLaughlin Reserve, Lake County... | reverse complement strand
TCGAGTGCGACGAGTGTCCGGCCGGAGGGCTCGCCGGAAGTGGCGATTGGCTGCAGCACCAGGAGCGTGGTGCCGGTGAGGTTGTCGTCCTTGATGGTCGCGACCACCTCGCCAATGACCTGCGCGAGCTGCACTAGCGTTCCTGCTTCGCGGCGCCGGCCTGCGCCGGCTCGACCACGTGGACCGTGTCCACGATGCCGACGATGGCGGCGTCGACGGGACAGTCCTTCATGCCCGACGCCATGCGCGCCGAGCTGCCGCTGACGATGAGCACCGTTTCTCCAACACCAGCATCCACAGTGTCAACGGCGACCAGATAGTTGCCTTCCGCTTTGCCATGCGGGTTCATCGGGCGCGCCACGAGCAGCTTGTTGCTGACAAGCCGCGGGTCCTTCCGCGTAGCGACAACCGTCCCGACGATGCGGGCGAGGATCATGCGGGGTTAAAACGATCAGGCCTTGACGGCGTTCGACTTACCGATCGGGAGGGCGTCTTCGAGGTTGGCGTGTGGCCGTGGAATCACGTGCACCGACACGAGTTCACCGACCCGCCGTGCAGCGGCCGCGCCGGCGTCGGTGGCGGCCTTGACCGCGGCGACGTCGCCACGCACGATGGCCGTCACGTATCCGGCGCCGATCTTCTCCCAGCCGACGAGCGTGACCTTTGCAGCTTTGACCATCGCGTCGGCCGCTTCAATCATCGCGACCAGACCCTTGGTCTCCACCATGCCCAGCGCTTCTCCCATGCTTTACTCTACTCTCTGAGATTCTTGACGGCGTCGGCAATGAGCGCCGTGAGTTCGCCGTATGTTAGCCGAATTTCCCCGTCTCTGCTTGCTTGGCGCAGCGTCGCGGCCACGTCTGATACGAGTCTGTTCGATGTGGTGTCTGGCACTAGTCGCGCCGAGCCTGCTTCGGGGGCTTCGAGTACTTGGCACAGGATCTGGTCGGTTGCGACCAGCTCAGAGGGATCGGCGCAGAGCGGCGCCGGCGCAGCGATCCCGTACATCCCGCGAAGCCCCTGGAGGCGCTCTACTTCTTCTCGCGAGATGAGATGCTCGCGACCGAGCAACCGCGCCACCAGGCTGATCTTGGCGAAGTGCTCGATGGTTTCCATCTTGTAGTACGCCGTCATCACCGTCCGGCAGCAGGTTACCGCGCCGTGATTCGCCAGCAGCAGCCCGTCGTGCGCCTTGATGTATTTGCGAACGGCGGCAGGTAGTTCGGCGGTGGACGGCGTGCCGTACTCGGCGATCGGGATGCTGCCCAGGGTCGTCACTACTTCCGCAAGCACAGCTCGCGTCAGCGGGATCCCAGCGACCGCGAACCCGGTGGCCAGCGGCGGATGCGCGTGGACGACAGCATTGACGTCGGGCCGGTTGCGATAGATCTCGAGGTGCATGGGCAGCTCGGACGAGGCATCGCGGTCGCCCGAAAGCTTTTTGCCCTCGTAGTCCACGATCACCATCATGTCCGGCGTCATGAAACCCTTCGAGACGCTCTTCGGTGTGGTGAGAATCCGCGACTCGTCGAGACGGGCGCTGATGTTGCCGTCGTTCGATGCCACGTAGCCGCGCGCGTACATGCGGCGACCGGCTTCGACGATCTCGGCGCGCGTCTGTTCTTCGAGGCGAGTGCTCATCTGTCTTTCGCGAACTTGGCCCGACACGCGTCGGAGCAGAAGTAGTGCGTGTGCTCGCCGGAGCGAAGGCCGAGCGATTCGCGTGGCGACACCCACGTCCCGCAAACCGGATCGCGCACAAGCTTCACCGGCGACTTGCGTCTCGAGGCTGGCAGACCGCCGAACGCCTCGATGATGCCGTCCACGACTTTCCAGAACGCCCATGCGATCAGGAGCAGGAGAACCGCAATGAGCAGCAGTCTGGTCACTGGTTTGTCGTCGCGCCGCCTCCGGCGTGTGCGGACGCGATGCCCTCGAGCGCGCGGCGGGCAGCTTGACCTTCCGGACTGTTCGGCGCCAGCGTGACGACCTTCTCCCATTCTGCGGCGGCAGCCTTGAGGTCACGCTTGCCGAACGCGAGGACTATACCTTTGTTGAGAAGCGTTTTAGTGTGCTGCGGGCTCACCTTCAGCGAGTGCTCGAACTGCACGAGGGCTTCGTCCGGACGATTCGTGTAGTAGAGGCTGACGCCGAGATCCGTGCTCGCATCAGGGTTCTTCGGATCGAGCTCGACCGCGCGCCGATACCACTGAATCGCCTCTTCCCACTGCTCGGCATCGAAATAGGTGTTTCCGAGCTGAAGCACGGCGTCGAGATTCTTCGGGTCGCTCTTGATGATCGTCGTCAATGCCTGCACGCGGCCCTCATCGAGCGGCGGGGCCTGCCGCGGATTGCCCGCCGTCTGGCTTTCAGTGCCGGCGGCCTGCGCCGCTGGCGCGGCGGCGGCGGGACGTCGAGCCTGCTGCGTGCCGATGATCCAGCCGAGAATCACGCCAAAGCACATGCCGGCGATGACGTACGCGATAGAGTCGGCTTTCATTGGGTCTACGGTCTACGGTCTGCGGTCTACGGGCCACACCAAAGACCGGCGACCGGAGACCATCTTATTTCACCGACAGGGCTTCCAGGTAGTCGCGGACGCTGCGCTCCAAGCCCACGAACAGCGCGTGGCTGATGAGCGCGTGGCCGATCGAGACCTCATCGAGGTGCGGGAGTCGCCGGAACAGGACCAGATTTTCGAGGTCGAGATCGTGGCCGGCGTTGACCCCTAAGCCGATCGAGGCAGCCAGGTGCGCCGCCTTGGCGTAGACCTCGAACGACGCCTGACCCGCCGCGTCGCCTGCCTCGAAAGCACGTGCGAACGGCTCCGTATAGAGCTCAACGCGATCTGCACCGATGTCCGCGGCCCATCGAATCGGCGCCTCCCCCGGGTCAACGAAGATGCTGACGCGGATGCCGTCACTGTGGAGACCGCGCACAACGGCCGCCATCTCCTCACGCGGCGTATCCGGCGACCATCCGGCCTGACTGGTGATCTCACCAGCCTTCACCGGCACCAGTGTGCACTGCGTCGGCTTGACGGCGTGGACCATGTGCAACAGGTCGGGACGCGGATCGCCTTCGATGTTGAATTCCACCTGCCGATTCAACGCCCGCAGCCACGCCGACACCTCGTGCACATCCGCGGCCGTGATGTGCCGCGCATCGGCGCGCGGATGGACCGTGATGCCCGGCGCTCCGGCGTCGACGCACACGCGTACCGCATCAAGTACCGACGGCACCGCACCGCCACGTGAGTTGCGAACGGTGGCGACTTTGTTGACGTTGACCGAGAGGCGGATCATTTACGCGAGTGCTTCTTTAACCGCATCGACGATCTCCTGCCCCCATTTCCGAATCTCCGCTTCGTCCTGGCCTTCGAGCATCACGCGGAGCAGTGGTTCGGTTCCCGAGTACCGCACGAGCAGGCGCCCGTTGCCGGCGAGACGGCTCTCAACCGCCAACATGACCTCCGCAACGCTGGGTAATGTTTTGAGATCGACCTTCTCCTTCACGCGCAAGTTCATCAGCACCTGCGGGTACATCGTGAGCTCGGCAGCCAGATCTGCCAGAGAACGGCCGCTTGCGGCCATGGTGCGCAGCACGTTCAACGACGTGGCGAGCCCGTCGCCCGTGAACAGATAATCCGAGAAGATGATGTGACCCGACTGTTCACCGCCAAGCGACAAATCGCGTCGCATCATCTCCTCCATCACGTACTTGTCGCCGACCGCGCAACGGACGATGTCGATGCCGGCGTTCTTGAGCGCGATCTCCAGACCGATGTTGCTCATCACGGTCGCGACGATCGCGTTGCCCTTCAGCCGGCCCTCCGCCTTCATGCGCTTCGCGCACATCAGCATCACGGCGTCGCCGTCAACGATCTTGCCGGACCCGTCCACGAAAATCGCGCGATCACCGTCGCCGTCGAATGCCACGCCGATGGGATAGGCTCCCTCGACGACCATCTTCGCCAGCGGCTCTGGCGCAGTCGACCCGCATCCGCGATTGATGTTCTTGCCGTCAGGCTGACTCCCGATGTGACCCACGTCGAAACCGAGGCCCTCGAACAGTCTGGGCGCGACCGTTGTCGTCGCACCGTTGGCACAATCGATGGCCAACCGCATCGCTGCGGTTCGGGCGTCCGCCGGCAGAATCTCGCGCAGGTGCGCCATGTATTCGGATCGGAGATCCACTTGCTCGACAGGGCCCGCTTCGCCCTCGCTCACTGACCACGACGCGTCGGCCACCATCGCCTCAACTGTGCGCTCGAGCGTTTCGGTGAACTTCTCGCCGGCACCCGAGAACACCTTGATGCCGTTGTCTTCGAACGGATTGTGTGACGCCGAGATCACAACCCCGGCCGTGTAGCCCAGACGCGGTGTGAGATACGCCACTGCGGGCGTCGGGATGATACCGGCACTCGTCAGCGTCCCGCCCTGGTTCCTGATCCCGAACGCCAGTTCCCGCTCGATCCAGCCACCCGATTCGCGCGTGTCGCGACCAGCCAGCAGGCGAATCACCGGACGCGCCTCATTGCCGACGCCACCGTGGGCGTGCCCTGACTCGCGATGCTCGCTCTGGGCAAGTCGAAGCACCCGCACAAGCGCCGCGCCAAGCCGCCGGATCGTCGGAACGTCGAGCGGCGGATCTCCGGCTTTGCCACGCACACCATCAGTACCAAACAGCTGTCTCATCGCTTCAATAATGGATTATCGGACCGGAACGATTGCGACCGTTACACGTGCGGTCGTCTGCGGACCACGCAAGCGCACTGACGGGTCGGCAGGGCCTACGGTCACTGTTTCGGCCACGTTCTGCGTCGCGCCCTCGACCGACACGGCCTCGGTCACCGCGCTCGCGACGGACTTGAGAGAGCTGGCGGGGCCGACGATCTCCACCTTTGCCGGGTCCGCCGTGACTTTGTCCACCACGTACCCTTCGGCCGGTTGTCCCTCGAGCACGGGTAGGACCGCAACGGTCTTGGTAGACGAGCGTTCGAAGAACAGGGCCATCGACGAGGGCGTCACCTGCACGACATCCACACCGAACGGCGCGCGGACATCGCTACCAGTGAGGTGATACAGCCGCTGTCCAGGACGAGGCGAGCGCACGTCGAGGACCGCGGCCAGCTCGCCCGCCGACAGCCGCCCGAGTGTGCCAGACGACCCGCGCACACGCACATCGACGACGGTCAGCGGATCGCCAACAAGCTCGAGTTGTGCCGGGATATTGGTGTACTCGAGAGGAATGCGCAGCACGCGCTCCACCGTCTGCTCGCCGGACACGATCAGCCAGAGCAACGCCGCCAGTACGACCGAGACCACCTTGAGCGCGAGATTCTGAAAGAGCCGGATGGCCATCAGGCAATCCTGCTGCGCGCTTCACGCTGACGCGTATCGCTGCGGGTTCGTACGTTCAACCGCGACTCCAGCCGCTGCCGCAGCATCGCCGCTTCAACGCCTCGCTCCAGCTCTCCACCGATCGCCAGAGAAATCGCGCCGCTCTCTTCGGATACCACGAGCGCGACGGCGTCGTTCTCCTCGGTGAGACCGAGCGCCGCGCGGTGACGCGTGCCGAGCTCTCGACTGACACGCGGATTGACCGACAGCGGAAGGAAGCACGCGGCGGCAGCGATGCGGTTCCCTTGCACGATCACCGCGCCATCATGCAATGGCGAGTTCGGCTGAAAGATGCTTGTCAGCAAATCGTAGGTGACGGTCGCGTCGAGCGGGATGCCGCCCTCGATATAGTTGCGCAACCCGATTTGTCTCTCGATGACGATGATCGCCCCGACACGTCGCGCGGCCAGCGTCGTCGCCGCCACGACAAGTTCCTCGACGGTCTCGTCGTCGCTCGACGAACGCTCGAAGTACTTGAAGAACTGCGCGCGGCCGAAATGCGCCAGCGCACGGCGGATGTCAGCCTGAAACAGGACGATGATCGCAAACACCATGTAGGTGGCGAGATTGCGAATCACCCAATTCACGGTCTCGAGGTCCAACCACTGCGAAATGAAGAACAGCGCGATGAGAAAGCCGCCGCTCAGTGCCATCTGCATCGCGCGCGTACCGCGGATCAGTAGCAGCAGCTCGTAGATCAGAATCGACACCAGCGCCACATCGAGCAGATCCCACCATGAGACAGCGGGTCGGCGGCGGAGCAACTCGGTGAGCCAGTCCATCATCAGACATCGCGATGATACTTCCGGATTTCATCGGCGACGCGTACGACTTCGGCCAGTTCCTTGACAGCATGCACGCGGACGATGTGCGTGCCGCACAGGATGGCCGCCGTCACCGCGGCACTCGTCGCCCAATCGCGCGACCCGCCATCGCCGTCGCGCCGCACCAGCGGCTTGGTCAGGAACGTCTTACGGGACGGACCAATGACGATGGGCCGACCGAGTTCGGCGAACTCATGGAGACGCGACAACACCTCGAAGCTGTGAGGCGCTTCCTTCGCGAACCCGAGGCCGGGGTCGACCAGCATGTGCTCCTTCGGGATGCCGGCTCCGGCGGCAAACGCCATGCTCTCGCGCACTTCGTCGAGCACCTCGTCGACGACCTCGGTGTAGACCGCCTGCTGATACATGTCGCGCGATCGCCCGCGCGTGTGCATCAGCACAATCGGCACGCCGTACTTGGCCACGACTGTGGCCAAATCGGGCTCGTAACGCAAGCCGCTGACATCGTTGACGAGCGAGGCCCCCGCCGAGAGCGCCGCTTCGGCGGTGGACGCCTTGTAGGTATCGACGGAGATCGGCACCTGAACCCGACCGGCGAGCGCTTCGATGACCGGCAGGATCCGGCTGCGCTCTTCACCTTCCGGGGTTGGCTGCGCCCCGGGTCGGGTGGACTCCCCGCCGATGTCCAGCAGATCTGCGCCGTCCTCAACCATTCGCAGGCCGGCGTCGATGGCAGCCTGGGGACTGAGCAGCCGTCCACCGTCTGAAAAGGAATCAGGGGTGACGTTGATGATGCCCATCACCAACGTGCGGTCCCCTAACGCCAGCGACCGGCCCCCCTTCAGCGGAATCGTGAATCGGCGGCGAGGATACACGGGTCGCAACCTTATTCAGGTCAAAAGGCAATGTCAAAGGTCCGTACACAACAACGCCCACCGAAGTGGGCGTCGTTGCTGCACCTAAACTTACTTTTGACCTTTGCCCTTTGCCTTTTGACCTTCTTATTCCTGCGTGACCGGCCGGGGCGCAATCGGCGGCACGATCGCCGTTGACGGCCGCTCCTTCGCGGGCTTCGGCTCGCGTGGCGCGGGTGGCGTGGACGATCCCGTGGCCGATGCCGGCTCATCGAGCGGCAGCCCGGCGCAGAGACGCTTCACCTGATCGGCATCGAGTGTCTCGCGCGCGAGCAGCGCGTCGGCCATGTCGAGGATCCGCTCCTTGTGCTCGGTGATGATCGCCAGCGCGCGGCCATAATTGTCAGTGACGAACCGCTTCACTTCCTGATCGATGCGAAGCGCGGTGTCCTCGCTGTAGTCCTGGTGCTGCGCGATCTCGCGACCCAGGAAGATCTGCTCTTCCTTCTTGCCGAACGTGAGCGGGCCCATCGTCGTGCTCATGCCCCACTCGCATACCATGCGCCGCGCGAGATCGGTTGCGCGCTCGAGATCGTTGCCAGCGCCGGTCGTGATGCTGCCGATCGTGACCTCTTCCGCGATCCGGCCGCCGCACAGGATCGCGATCTGATCCTCGAGATACTCGCGCGAGTAGTTGTGCTTCTCGTCCATCGGCAGCTGCTGCGTCAGACCGAGCGCCATCCCGCGCGGGATGATCGTCACCTTGTGAATCGGATCGGCGTGCGGCAGCATCACCGTGAGGAGTGCGTGACCGGCCTCGTGGATCGCGGTAACGCGCTTCTCCTCCTCGCTGATGATCATCGAGCGGCGCTCGGCCCCCATCAGCACCTTGTCCTTGGCAAACTCGAAGTCGTGCATGCGCACGACCTTCTGGTTGTAGCGCGCGGCATTGAGCGCGGCCTCGTTCACCAGGTTTGCCAGATCCGCACCCGAGAAGCCTGAGGTGCCACGCGCCAGCACCGCCACATCCACATCGTCGGAGAGCGGAATCTTCTTGGTGTGGACGAGGAGGATACCCTCGCGGCCCTTCACGTCGGGACGATTGACAACGATACGTCGATCGAAACGGCCGGGACGCAGCAGCGCCGGATCGAGCACATCGGGACGATTCGTCGCGGCCACGAGGATGACACCCTCGTTAGATTCGAAGCCGTCCATTTCGACGAGCAACTGATTCAGCGTCTGCTCGCGCTCGTCGTGTCCGCCGCCGAGCCCTGCTCCGCGATGACGGCCGACCGCATCGATCTCGTCGATGAAGACGATGCAGGGCGCGTTCTTCTTGCCCTGCTCGAACAGATCGCGGACGCGCGACGCACCGACGCCGACGAACATCTCCACGAAATCGGAACCGCTGATTGAGAAGAACGGAACGTTCGCCTCGCCGGCAACCGCGCGCGCGAGCAACGTCTTACCCGTTCCGGGAGGTCCCATGAGCAGGACGCCCTTGGGAATGCGGCCACCGAGTTTCTGAAATTTCTGAGGCTCGCGGAGGAAATCGATAATCTCCTGCAATTCCTCCTTCGCTTCATCCACACCGGCGACGTCCTTGAACGTCACTTTCTTCTGGGCACTGGACGACAGCTTCGCCTTACTCTTGCCGAACGACAGGGCCTTGTTCCCGCCACTCTGCATCTGCCGCATGATGAAGACCCAGAAGCCAATCATCAGCAGAATGGGAGCCCAGTTATAGAGCAGTGCCGCCCACGGACTGGTCGTCGCCTCCCGCCCAGTGACATCCACGCCTTTTTCAAATAGCCGGTTGCCCAGACCCTCATACTGAGGCGGCGCATAGCTCCGGAAGGTTTCGCCATCTTTGCGAACGCCGGCGATCTCGTTGCCGGTGATCGTGACCGAGGCGATTTGGCCCCTTTCGACGGAGGTGAGAAATTGCGTGAAATTGACTACTTTGGCGGCGGTTTGGAACTTGGTTGAAAAGTTCCAGACGAGGACCGCGATAACGGCCATGACCATCCAGAACACCAAGCTACGAAGCGTTGAATTCAAAACCACCCTCCAACAAGCTGTGTGGGGAAAACCCTTAATAAGGTTAACACTTTAGTCGCGATCTCCGGCCTAGGTTTCATTCCCTTCTGAGTAAGACCAGTTTTCCCCCCCGAAGTTCCACCCGGCCACCGGGGACGTCAGCCCCACCAGAAAGCCCAGCCGCAACCCCGAGTGCGGACTCGACGTGTTCGAGGCCGATTTCGCGCCCATCTGCCACCATCCGAAGTCCTTTCAGCAGGACCCGGCGCTGCACCGGTGGCGGTTCCTCATCGAATGCAGCGGCATCGATATCGAGACCGTAAGGCGCCACTCTGACCAGGGCATGAAAACGGCGGTCTGCCAGCTCGTCGAGCCATTGGCTGTCGTCGCGCGCCAGCCCGGCCGCGCGAGCGATGGCATACGTCGTATCGGCTCCTGCTGCCTCATTCAATTCGGGAAGAACCCGATGTCTAATTCGGTTGCGGGGATTCTTCAAGTCAGCGTTCGTGTGATCCTCGACCCACGCCTGTCCGGCTCGCTGCAGATACTCACAGAGTGCGGCACGGGATAGCTCGAGCAATGGCCGGATGACGTCTCCGCGCTGAGGGTAGATTCCACCGAGACCGGTCAGGCCGGCGCCGCGAATCAGCTTCAAGAGAAACGTCTCCGCCTGATCGTCACGAGTATGGCCGACGGCCACGCGATCGGCGTGGATTTCGACGGCGCATCGACGCAGCGATTCGTAGCGCAACCGTCGTGCGGCATCCTCAAGCGACAGGCGCTGTGACGCCGCATAGGACCTGACGTCCACCGCTTCGACGTGGATCGGCACATTAATTCCTGCGGCAAATTCGCGGCAGAACTGTTCATCGCGACTCGCGTCCGGCCGAAGCTGGTGATTGATGTGCGCGAGGGCAACGAGGTTGAAGCCGCCGTGTTCGGACAGCTCGCGCAGAAGCAGGGTAAGGGCGACCGAGTCCGATCCTCCCGAGAGCCCGACGAGAACACGGCTCCCCGGCGGACACAGCGCGTGTCGGCGGATGGTGCGCCGGACTTGCTGGAGAAGGCTGGTCATGACGTCAGGCTGGGCTAGGCCTGTTAGAATTATCGTTTGTGCCGGAGTAGCTCAGCCGGTTAGAGCACGCGTCTCATAAGCGCGGGGTCGGCAGTTCGAGTCTGCCCTCCGGCACCAACCTTCGCTCACGCTTGCCAGCGAATGCGTGAGCTACGGTTGGCGAGCCACGCGACGGTTGTCCGCCGTAGCTTCAGCGAAGGCGGACCGCCACTCTACTCCCCCGCCAGCTCGATCACCGCCGCGGCTATAAGTGGGATCAGTATCTCGTGGTGTCCGACGAGATTGATTCCGACCCCGTTGGTGCCCGCTACGGGCCTCGACACCACGTTCGTTTGCGGTCGATACAGACGCACAAAATCGATGTTGACCGTCGTCAGGCGGTCGAGAGAGACGCCCTGGTTTCTTGCCAGTGCGACCGCCTTCAGAAACACTTCCGGCAGCACGACCGCGGAACCGCAGTTCAAGTACACGCCACCGGTCAGCCGAGCAACACAGGAGACGAAGTAACGGAAGTCGCGAAGACTCGCGTCACCAATGGCCGCGCCGGACGCATCTGGATGCATGTGCACGATGTCGGTGCCCAGAGCGACGTGGACAGTGACTGGCACCCGCAGACGGTGGGCGGCGACCAGCAGGCTGCGCTCGCCGTACGCCGGCTTCACGTCGGCGAGATACGCGGCAACCGCCTGACCCAATCCCAGTCCGCGCGTCGATGCGCCGCCGACGATCTCGTTGAGCAGACGGCCGGTCTCTTCCGCCATCCCGAAGCGACCCGGCCCGAGCGCTTCGTCGACGTCTTCCGATGTCGCGCCGGAGAGCGCGATCTCGAAGTCATGAATGATCCCCGCGCCGTTCATCGCGAGCGCTGACACGTAGCCGCGTTCCATGAGATCGATGAGCACTGGCGACACGCCCGTCTTGATCACATGCGCGCCGATGCCCCACATCACGCCAGCCCCACGTTGGCGCGCGTCCACGATTGCCCGCACCACGCGACGTAGATCCGCCGCACCGAGGATTGCCGGCAGCGCATCAAACCATGCCGCGAAGGATCTGCCTCGCGGGACCGGCCGCGCAAAATCCTCAGCGCGTGCCTTCGAATGTCGCGACGACAGCGGATACGTGCGCACGCCGGACAGATCGAACTCTTCGTAGGGGAACGGCATGCGGTAAAGGTAACCCAGAATGCCGATGCGCAATGCTCAAGGCACAACGCCGAGCCGATGAACAATTGGAAGGGGGCCGCCCAGTAGTAGCAGCTTGGCCGCGGCGCCGCGGCGGCGATCATCGCGAGCTTCGCGTTGCGGAGCGTCGCTGATGGCGTTCGCCCCTGAGCGATCTGGGCGTACACGTGTCCCATCAGATCGGCGGTCGCCCGATCGTCTACGCCCCACAATCCGGCAATGACGCCTTGCGCGCCGGCGCGAAGGAACGCCCACGCGAAGCCGACCAAGCCCTCATCCGCGCCAATCGCGCGCGTTGGCGAATGCCGATTCAAGTCGCGGCCGCGTGCTCGCCGAGCGGCAGAACATCAACGCGCCATGCGCGTGACCGATGGATCCGTCCTGCGTCGATAAATCTGCCCGGTAATGGCCGACGCATTGCCACGGAATACGAACCGTCGCGTCAAATCCATACGAGTTCTCAGTGGAGCGGGTCAGTAGATACGTCGAACTCGTACTCGCCAAGGACACTCTTCTGATCGCCGTCGCGAACCAGGAGCGTGTAACGGCCAGCGCGCTGCACCTCACCTACGGAACGAGCAGCATCAAGGGCGCTCCGGAGAAAGGCACTGAAGGCTTGCCTGCTGCAACGGGCGATCGATTCGCAGCGAGAATCTCGTACGTCAACGACGATGATTGCGGCGGCGTCAGCAAGTCCGCCGACAACGCAACGACGCGCTGACCGGTGCGATGGCCACCGTCGTGACCGCGCCGCGCGTCGCGCCGCGAAGCATCACCGGTTCGATCGACTGCGGACCGCCGGCATCACGAAGACCAGGTACCGTGACCCAGAAACTGGTGGTAACCCACCACCAAAGCCAGGGTAGGGCCAGCGCCCAGGGCGCTGCGACCATCGGCCGCCGCCACCACGTCGCACCGGTCAGGACAACGGCAGGGCGACCCAGCCGGGTGTTGGGGCCATGGCCGCGCCGTCACGCCGGGCTTTTTGCCGGATCATGTCGCCGAGCTTGACATCCTCGACTCACGCCGCGCAGCCGAAATAATGCTCTTCGAATTCGAAGCGTTCGACCTCGGTCATCTCGTCAAGAAGGTAACGTCCCGAGGCCAGTCCGTCGAGTGCTTGTTGATGCGTCATGGCGTTCTGCACGTCTAGTGCGGGAATGTCCCTAGACGTTTCATGACCCGACGAATTCGGCCCTGAATCGCTGTTTGGCCCGGTGCAGCAGCACTCTCAAGTAATTCCGGTCGGTACCAAGACGGCCGCCCCGGCCTCCTCCTCGAGGGGTGTAGCCTTCGAGTGGGAGCGATACATCTCGAACAGGACGTTGTTGCAGACGCGATTGACGAAGGCGCCGAAGCCGCCCGCGGACTGAATACCCCCGGGCTGGCGAAGCGCCTTCATGACACGGACGAACGTCTCCTGCCGGAAACTCAAATCGCCCTTCGCGTGACACGCGAGCAAATCGTACGCTCGCCGTCTTCCGACGCGGCAAGGCGAACCGCAGTGTCACCCGGCCGTAGAGACGCCACAGGGTCCCTACGCGCACGCCATCGGAGTGTTGGCGTCGTCGGCGCAGCCGCCCATCATGCGGAAGGGACGGAACGACACGTGGCACTCGTAGGTCCGCAGGAAGCAGAGGAATCGCTTGTAATCACGCGGATCCATGTTGAAGGCACGGACCAGCATCTTGTAGTTGCCGCGGGTATGCGCCAGTCCCTGACGCACGAGCTGCCGCACATCTTCTCGAGTGATGTCGTGGTTCATGAATGGCTCATGCACCTCCGACCAGAACGACACGCGGTCCTTCATGAGATGGTCGAGACGCTGTTGCAGCGTCAACGCAGTCGCCGACGCCCGAGGATTGGACATGACCTTCGGCGCTACTGGCGCGCTCACCACGTTCGAGGAAGCCGTCAGGGCGACGCCCGACTGCGGTGGGCTCTGGGTGCTGCGAGCCGTGACATCCGAAGGAATCGAGGTCGTCTCGATGCGGCCCGATCGAGAGCCGACGACGAGACGCTCGGCCACGTTCTTCAACTCGCGCACATTGCCCGGCCAGTCGTAGCTGGCCAGCCGCTGCATGGCATCGGGAATGACCTCGGGCACGGGAACGCGATGCGCGGAGGCGAACATGAACAAGAAGTGCTTCAAGAGCACCGGAATGTCGCCGCGACGCTCGCGCAGTGGCGGCACTTCGATGTGCACGACATTCAACCGGTAATACAAATCCTCGCGAAATGTCCGCTCCCGCACGCACTCCGCCAGGTTTCGGTGGGTCGCCGCAATGACGCGCACGTCGAGAGGCGGCAACGCACGCTCGGACCCAACCCGCTGGATCTCGCCGGTCTCGAGGAACCTCAGTAGCATCGCCTGCATACGCAGGCTCATTTCACCTACCTCATCCAGGAAGATGGTTCCGCCGTGACCGGCTTCGAGCCAGCCCTTCTTGTCGCGATAGGCACCCGTGAAGCTGCCGCGCACATGGCCGAACAACTCGGATTCGAGCAGCGAGTCGGGCAGACCCGCGCAGTTGATCGCCACGAACTTGTTGGCGCAACGGGCACTGCCCTCGTGAATCAGACGCGCTACCAGTTCCTTGCCGACACCGCTCTCACCGGTGATGAGCACCTTGGCGATGCATCCTGCGGCGACGTCGATCTCGCGTTCGATCGCGCGCATCTCAGCACTAGTGCCCAGCATGACGGTTGATTTGTCCAACATCTCCGTACCCTCCGCTATCCTGTAGGTCTCTTAGTGCATCCAGTGAGGGATCCGTTTCAATTGGGATTTCCCCGCATAGACGCGACTGTCGGCACGACGGGTCGTGGGGATCAACGAAGGAGGTCGCTGAAGCGAACAGCGGCCATCGAAGCGAACGCGGAATTTACGTAGATGAGCCGGCAACGAAATGGCGGCGGCCGACACTATCGAGATGGAACACGATCGTGACGAAATGAACAGACTGTTCTGGAACGAGGGCTGTGTCTTCTCGGTTGACTCACGTAATCAACATCGCGTCGCCGTAGCTGTAGAACCGGTAGCGCCGTTGCACGGCATCTCGATAGACGGCGAGGATCTCCTCGCGGCCCGCAAACGCGGCCGCGAGGAACAGCAGCGACGACTTCGGCAGATGGAAATTGGTGACGAGGCCCGACACCAGCTGAAAGTGATGACCAGGGCGGATGAACAGGCGTGTTTCACCTTCTCCTGATCGCACGATACCATTGTCGATAATCAACGACTCCAGCGCACGCGTCGTCGTCGTGCCGACGGCGATGATCCGACGACGATCGCGCTTCGCTCTCGTCAGCGCCTCAGCGGCTTCACCACTGACGACATAACGCTCTGGATCGACGTCATGGTCCTCGACGTTGTCCACTCGCACGGGCTTGAATGTGCCGTAGCCCACGTGCAATGTGATCGTCGTTCGCTCGATGGCGCGCGATTCGAGCTCTTCGAGCAATCGCTGCGTGAAATGCAGACCTGCCGTGGGCGCCGCTACGGATCCTGACGAACGCGCAAATACGGTCTGATACCTGTCGCGATCGGACGCCTCGTCATCGCGTTTGATATACGGCGGGAGCGGCACGTGGCCAATCCGACCGATGAGTTCTGACGCCTGCTCTCCACTCGGCGCTTCGAGACGAATCGATCGCCGGCCGTAGTAGTGACGCGCGAGCACTTCCCCGATCAGCGTGGCACCGCCTCGCTCGAAGCGCACCTGTGCACCGGGCTTGAGCTTCTGTCCCGGATGCATCAACGCTTCCCATTCCTCCGTCTTGCCGACTTGCTCCTCGGAACGCGCAGCTCCAAGGGTCCCGGCGTCCAATCGCCGAATCAACAGACATTCGACCGCGCCGCCACTCGGCACGCGATGCCCGAGCAGCCGCGCGGGCAACACGCGCGTATCGTTGACGACGAGCAGATCACCCCGAGTGAGGTGCGCCGGCAGCCGATCGAACGTCGTGTGCTGCAATTGCTTCGTCGCGCGATCGAAGACGATGAGACGGGAGCCACCGCGTTCAGCGGGCGGATGTTGCGCGATGAGCTCCTCGGGGAGCTCAAAGTCGAAGTCGCTGACGTTCACGATCCAAAGAATCGTCCGAGGTTGGTTCGACCGCGCTTGGCGAGGAGGCCCTTCCAGAGATCGCCGACCTTGGCAATCCGCTGGCGCACATTGTCGACCCTGAAGTCCTCGATGCGTGCGCCCTTCTCGACCTCATCCCAGGTCAGCGGTGTGGATACTGTGGCGAGCGGCTTCGGCCTGACCGAGTAGATGCTCGCCAGCGTCTGTCCCCACGCGTTCTGTTTGTAGTCCACCAGCACTCGATTGCGTGGACGGCGCGCCACCCGGTAGTCGAGCGTCATCAACTTCGGGTTTCTCGCGGCCAACTCGGTCGCGAGCGTTTTGGCAAAGGTCAGCACCGTGTCCTGCGTCGGCTCACGCACGATCGGCACGTAGACGTGCAACCCGCGCGACCCGGTCGTCTTGACGTACGGCTTCATGTTCAGCGACTCGAGCGCGTCGCGGACGATCAGGCCACACTCGCGCACGAGCTCGAAGGATGTGCCTTCACTGGGATCCAGATCGAAATGGACGTAGTCGGGCCGGTCGTAATCGTCACAGCGTGCGTACCACTGGTTCAGGTCGATGCAGCCAAGATTGATCACCCACAACAGGGAGGCCAGATCGTCGATCACCGGAAAGTTCACGATCTTGTCGCCATTGTGGGAGATGGGACAGGTACGGATCCATGAAGGACGCGGATTGGGCGCTTCCTTCATGAAGAACTGGCTGCCCGCCGCGCCATTCGGGTAGCGCCGCATGACCATCGCGCGATCGCGGATGTGCGGGAGCAGCACGTCGGCGACGTCGGCGTAGTACTGGATCAAGTTCCCTTTGGTGATATTCCGCTCCGGCCAGAACACCTTGCGCAGGTTCGTCAGCCGAACCTCGCGGCCCTGAACCTTCACGATGACATTGTCGGTTGTGGTGGGAATGGCAACCATCGTCGCGGCGGCGGTCATCGGCTCAGGACGCTCGCGACCATGCTGATCAACCAGCCGGCCAGCAGAAACGGCACTGCGGCAATCACCAGGAGCAGCAGGATCATTCCACTGACGAACAGCCAATCACTTGGTGATGGACGACGGTGCTCGTAGGCATGCCGCTCGAGCAGCACGATGTTGCGGTCGTTGGCTTTCCAGGCAAAGTCGAAAATATCGCCCGCCACCGGCAACAGACCTACGAGCGCGTCGATCGCCACATTGAAAATCATCCGGAGTTGGACGACGCGCGGGATCCCGAGGTCGCGGCTTTGCCAGAGCAGCGCGATGGCGAAGAGCGGCGACGTCAGATCGCCCAAGCCGGGCAACAAGCCGAGTATCGGGTCGAGCCCGATACGCAATTCAGTGCCTGGGATTACGAAGGCGGAGTCGAGCAGACGGGAGATGTGGCGCAACGCCTTCAGGCGCTGTTCCTGCCCAGCGGTCAACGCACGCAGACGCGTTGTAGAGTCAACTCCCACAGCAACACCCAACTTCTAATAAGTTATCCGACGTTGGGGCGTTGGGAGCTTATTTAAGTCCCCACTTTATGAGCAGCGCGCCAACGGTGAAGCCGGCGCCGACCGAGACCATCAGCAGTGTGTCGCCACGCTTGAGCCGCTTTCCGTCCACCGCATCGCTCAGCGCCAGCGGAATCGTTGCGGCAGTCGTATTGCCGAACTTCTCGATATTGATGACGACCTTCTCTTCCGGCACGCCGAGCCGCTCGGCCGCCGACAGAATGATTCGCCGATTGGCTTGGTGAGAGACCATCAGATCGATGCATCCGGCGGTGAGATTGTTGCGCGCCAGAATGCGGGCGCACGCTTCCTCGGTGTTGCGAACCGCAAACCTGAACACCGTTCCGCCGTCCTGCTTCACGTAGTGGAGGCGCTGCTGGACCGTCTCGAGCGACGCCGGCATCTTGCTACCGCCGGCCGGCATGCAGAGCGCGTCGCCACCACTGCCGTCAACGTAGTTTTCGAAGTCGATGATGCCGATCTCGGGATCGTCGCTGGCTTCGACGACCGCCGCGCCGGCACCGTCACCAAAGATGACGCACGTGGTCCGATCGGTATAGTCGATGATGCTCGACATGACATCGGCGCCGATGACCAGCGCATGCTTGCTGGCTCCAGTCGACACCATTTGCGCCGCCGTCGTCAGCGCGTAGGTGAATCCCGAGCAGGCCGCGAACAGATCGTAGCCCCACGCCCGTGATGCGCCAATCTTGTGCTGCACCAGGCACGCGGTGCTCGGAAACAGCATGTCGGGCGTCGTCGTCCCGACGACGATGAAGTCGATGTCGTCGGGTGTCAGTCCGGCACGTTCGATCGCTTTCTTCGCGGCTTCGGTAGCCAGGTCGGACGTCGCGACACCAGCCTCGACGATGTGGCGCTCGCGAATACCGGTGCGCTGCAGAATCCACTCGTCGCTCGTCTCGACCATCTTCTCGAGATCGGCGTTGGTGAGGACTTTCGGCGGCACATAGGTCGCGAGACTGGCGATGCGCGCACGGCACAGCGTGCGCGGCTTCTCCGCCGCCACGGTTCGCTCCGCGAACCGCGAGTCAGCACTGTCTTCTCGGGTCGCATCGCGACCCGAGGCGGCGGAGGTGGACGGAGCGTTTACCACAGGCGAGAATCCCTTCCGGGGGCGGTGAGCCCGAAATACTCATAGGCACGCGGCGTGGCGACGCGACCGCGCGGCGTGCGATCGAGAAAACCGGCCTGAATCAGGAACGGTTCGTAGATGTCTTCTATCGCGTCTTTCTCTTCGTTGATGGCCGCCGCGATGCTGTTGACGCCTACCGGACCGCCGCTGAACTTGTCGATGATCGTCCGCAGCAGTTTGCGATCGACTTCGTCAAAGCCATGGTCGTCCACTTCGAGCATCGCCAGTGCCGCGCGCGCAACGTCGCCGGTCACGAGTCCGTCCGCGCGGACCTGTGCGTAATCGCGGACCCGGCGCAGAAGTCGGTTGGCGATTCGCGGGGTTCCGCGCGAGCGCCGCGCGATTTCGACGGCCGCATCCGGCTGTACGGTGACGCCGAGAATACGCGCCGATCGTCGGACGATTTCCTCGACGTCGGTCTGCGTGTAGAAGTCGAGGCGATGCACGATGCCAAACCGCGCGCGCAGCGGTGATGTCAGCAGCCCGGCGCGCGTCGTCGCGCCGATGAGCGTGAACTTCTGCAGCGGCACCTTGACCGATCGCGCACTGGGTCCTTGCCCGATCACGATGTCGAGCTCGTAGTCCTCCATCGCCGGGTAGAGAATCTCTTCGATCGCCGGCGCCAACCGGTGGATCTCGTCGATGAAGAGCACCGCATGCTCCTGGACATCGGTGAGCATGCCGGCGAGGTCGCCGGGGCGTTCGATCACCGGGCCGGCGGTGGCGCGAATCGGAACGCCCATCTCGTTGGCGATGACATAGGCCAGCGTCGTCTTGCCGAGACCTGGCGGGCCATATAGCAGGACGTGATCGAGCGCCTCACGCCGCCCGCGCGCCGCCTCGATGGAGACCTGGAGGTTGTCGCGCAATCGGTCCTGACCGATGTACTCAGCCAGCGATCGCGGGCGCAGGCCCGCTTCGTACTGCGCGTCATCGTCGGAGGGACGCGAGGTGACGAAGCGATCGGTCACTCGTGGACGTTCCTTTCAAGGAGCGCACAGAGTGTGTGGCCGAGGAGCAGGTGCATCTCCTGGATTCGAGCGGTCGTTCGAGAGGGAACGAAGATGCCAACGTCCACCTGGCCCGCAAGCCGGCCCCCGCCTTCTCCGGCGAACGCAACCGTCACGGCACCGGCAGCACTGGCAGCCTGCAGTCCTCGAATCACATTCTCGCTGTTGCCCGAGGTCGAGAGGCCAATCGCAATGTCGCCGGCACGGCACAAGGCCTCGAGTTGTCTGGCAAACAACGCGTCGAAGCCAAAGTCGTTGCCGATCGCCGTCAAGGCGGACGTATCTGTCGTTAATGCAATCGCGGCAAGCGCGGGGCGATTTGCTTTGTAGCGGACGACGAGCTCAGTCGCCAGATGCTGGGCGTCCGCTGCACTCCCTCCGTTTCCGAAGAAGAGCAACTTGTTGCCAGCTCGCAGCGCCGCGGAACATACGCTCACCAACCGAACGAATTCGTCCGCAACAGCCTCGCGGATTTTCGCCACGAGCGCTGCGTGTTCGTCGAGCTCCGCGCCGAGGTAGGCGGAGACGGAGGACCGTACGGCGCCTTGAATATCGTCGCTCACCGCATCAACTCGCGCAGCGCTGTGCGCACCGCGTACTCGAAAGAGGCATTCGGATTCGAGGTCACCGTCTTATCGATGGCCTTCTCGGCCTGCTGCCGATGATAGCCGAGGTTGAGGAGTGCAGAGAGCAGATCGGTCCGCAGCTGATCCGTCGGTGACGAGGACGGCTCCGCGCCCGTCGCCATGGGTACCGCAACCTGCTTCAACCGGTCCTTGAGCTCCAGCACAATGCGTTCAGCGGTTTTCTTGCCAATGCCGGGGATCGTCGTGAGTCGTGCAACGTCGGCACGCTGCACAGCGGCGATCAGATCGCGGGTCTCCATCCCCGACAACACCACAATCGCCAGCTTCGGACCAATGCCGCTGATCGCGATCAACCGCTCGAAGAGCTGGCGCTCGAGCTCGGTGAGAAACCCATACAACTGCAATGCGTCTTCGCGCACGTGCGTGTACACGCGCAGCGAAATCTCCGCGCCTTCCTCGCCGAGGTTATAGAACGTGGAGAGCGGCACGTGGACTTCATAGCCCACACCGCCGACATCAACAGTGACCGCGTTCGGTTGCTTGTCGTGAACGCGGCCGCGAAGGAATGAAATCATCCTTGCGCCGGAGGACGGTATTGCCTCCAGGATTTCGGCAGGCGCGCCTGCCCCGGGCGGGTCTGAAGAGCCGCCCCTCCGGATTTCGCGGCCCCATCGTACAGGCGAGTCTTGAGATCCGCCTTGAACACGCCCGAATGCACATGACAGATCGCGACGGCCAACGCATCTGACGCATCGTACGGTGTCGGCGCCTGCGCGAGACCAAGCAACAGCTTGATCATCTGCTGCACTTGACGCTTCTCGGCGCGACCATAGCCAACCACCGCGCGCTTCACTTCCGCGGGGGTGTATTCAACGATCGTGCAGCCCGCCTCCACGGCCGCGAGCAGCGCCACGCCGCGCGCATGCCCAAGCGTCAATGCGCTGCGCGCGTTGACCGCGTGAAAGACGCTCTCGACAGCGACGCAGTCGGGACGCGTTTTTGCCAACAGCGCAACGAGTTCGCGATGAATGCGGGCAAGGCGGGCGGGAAAAGCGTCTCCTGCAGCAGCCGTGATGGCGCCACAGGTCACGAGGCGATGATGGCGTCCGTCCGTCTCCACGCAGCCGTAGCCGGTGCGCTCGGAGCCGGGATCGATGCCGACAATTCTCACGCCAGGGAAGCCTCGATCTCCTTCTCCTCGATGTCGAAGTTGGCCCACACGTGTTGCACGTCGTCGTGGTCGTCCAGCGCTTCCATCAACTTCAGCATGACCGACGCATCTTTGCCCGTCAGCTTCACGTAGTTCTGCGGGATCATCGCCACTTCGGCGCTGGCTGGCTCGAGACCAAGGGCTTTCACTGCGTCACGTACGGTCTCGAAGCTTTCCGGCGCGCACACGATCTCCCAGGCCCCGCCGTCGTCGCTCATGTCGTCGGCGCCGGCATCGAGCGCGGCGTTGAGCAGCGTCTCTTCGTCGGCCTTCTCTTTCTCGACGATGACCTGACCCTTGCGGTGGAACATCCACGCGACGCTGTTCTCGGCCGCCAGGTTACCGTTGTATTTCCCCAGCAGGTGGCGAATCTCGCCGACGGTGCGGTTCTTGTTGTCGGTCAGAGACTGAATCAGCAGCGCCACGCCGCCGGGCCCGTAGCCTTCGTAGGTGATCTCTTCATACGAGACGCCCGGCTCTTCGCCCGTACCACGCCGAATGGCGCGCTCGATGTTCTCGCGCGGCATGTTGTTCGCTTTAGCGTCGGCGATGATGGTGCGGAGCCGCGGATTGGTACCCGGGTCGCCTCCGCCGTTGCGAGCGGCAACCGTCAGTTCTTTGATGATGCGCGTGAAGGCCTTGCCGCGCTTGGCGTCGGCGGCACCCTTCTTATGCTTGATTGTGTGCCACTTGGAATGGCCAGACATGGGCTACAACTCCCAGTAAATACAGGGGAAAACCGGACCCGGCATTTTACCATGCGACCCGCGCCGAGCCCGCGGACGACCTGTGTCTGTTAACCGCGCGGCGTGCGAGCCAGAATTACCCACACATCCGCGCGAGGATCCCATGCCCGCCCTCGGTAGTCACCCAAAAGCGCGCTGATCTCAAAACCGGACTTTTCAAGGCGGCGCACCATCTGCGGGATTGAGAGCGTGCGAAAGGTCAGGGCAAAGCGGTGGACGCGCTTCCGGCTGCCCTGCTGCTCCGTGAACTCCTGATTGAAGGTGGTGAGATGGCGGGCAGGATCCTGACGCACTGTCTCCAAGAGAGTGACATGCGCACCGCCTCGTCGACCACGCCATCCCTTCAGACTTAACCGCTTCTTGTATTCCTTCCACGTCGGGAGATCGGCCACCAGTTCGATGCCGAAGGTGCCGCCCGGCTCGAGCACCCGGTGCACCTCGGTGAGTGTCGCCTTCAGGTCGCGCTCGCGGAGCAGCGACTGCAGAATGCCGTACGGTGCCATCACCATTGAAAAGGCAGTCCCCGGAAATGGCGTGAACCTGATGTCGCCGCGGATCAATGAGATATTTTTTGAGAGACGCGCCCGCTTCGTGCGCGCACGGGCGCGCGCCAGCATCGGTTCCGAGCGATCGATTCCCACAAGACGGACACCGGCGCGGCCGAGCGGCAGCGAGATGCGGCCGGTGCCACATCCCAACTCGAGGACCCGACCACCGGCCTGCAAGGCGAGATTCCGCCAGAACGGCACGTCGCGCTTACCCAACGTGCGCGCGTTCTCCCAGTCATAGAACGGCGCGTACTGGTCCCAGCCCTCGTAGCCTTCCACTAAGACTTTTGCCCCACGGTCGCGAAGAGCATCGTGTTTTGAATCTCGACGAAGGAGGACCCGGCGGCAGTCGCTTCGCGTTCGTATCCGGTGAGCACGTCAAGGTACTCACGCCCGAGCCACGCCGCAGCGTCTGATCTGGCGGTTTTCAGCGCGCCTTCAACGACCTCGCGGCGCGCCTGCCACATCGACGTCGACGGTGGACCGAGAATCGTTCGCGATACGGGGAACAGCCGAACCGAGAGCGGCTCAATGCCCTGGCGTGCGAACCGCTCGGGAAGCGTGGGACCAATCGCCGATCGATCGCCACGGAGACCGTCGAGGGTGATGAAAAACTGCCCCGACAACTCGAATGCCCGCTGGCCCATCGGTGTCGAGCTGAATCCATATCGGGCCGTATTGTCAGGTTCGACAGCCACCACGCGGCCTTTCGCCGTGGTCACACGCGCGAACTCGGCGACGGCCGTATCGACCCCGTCGACGTGCTGGAGGACAGCAACGCTGTAGATCGAATCGAATGCGCCGTCCTTGAACGGCAGATGGCATGCGTCGGCAGCCGCAAATCCGACGCGCTGGTTGTGCGCCAGCGTTTCCTGCCGTGCCGCGGCAACCTTTGATAGCACCAAATCCACGCCGAAGAGCCGCAACTGCGAAATGTGCAGCCGCCCGATCTCGACTTCGGCGAGCCCTTCGCCGCAACCGACGTCCAGAATGCGGTTACCAGGGCGCGGTGCGAGTGTCTCTTCGAGGAATGCCGTGAACGCATCGTCCCACCACGCTTCGCGCAGATGCTTGAGCGTGGCGGATGTCAGCGCATCGATAGAGGCCATGGTTTTGTCAGTCCGATACGGCGAGTTCACCGGGGACGATCGGTCTGGTACGCGGCAGCATCCCGAGCCGCGACATGTGGCCGACGGCGGCGAGAATGCCTACAAACACGATGAGCTTGACGCTATCACCCACGCGAGTTTGAGGTACCACCTTCCACATCAGCCAGAGGATGGGTTGCGCGATTGCCACCGCCCACACCGATCCGTAAAAGTAGCGGCGCTCGTGTCCCTCTCCCTTGGTCGACCGCTTGACGCGCGGCAAATAGCCAAGTGCGCCGAGCAACCACATCGATCCGGCAATCGGGAAATAGGCAATCTCGTACATCTGCTTCAGGTGCCACTCACCCGTCGCGATGGCGTATGTGAGACCGGCGGTGTTCAACACGGCGAAGGCAATGACCTCGCCCCATGCAGTCGTATAGCACACGCGGCGATACAGCGGGTTTGGACGATCCTCTGTGAAGCGAATGATGTACGGCCGCGGCTCGCAGCCCGGCAAACCGCCTCGCAGGCCGGCGATCGCCGTGCCAATCAGCACCAGACCGAGCCAGATTAGCAGGCGGGAATCAAAGCCGCGCTCGAAGAGATCGAAGGTCAGCGGCCCCGGCGCGATGAAGAACACGAAAATCCAGATCGGCCAGTGATTGAACCGGTAGTACAGCTTGTTCCGGTAACGAATCTTCCGATCGACGTCGCGCTCAATGTAGAGGGAATCTGTGGCGAACTGTGGTTCCGTAGACATCAGCAGTCGGAATCTTATCAGTGGGCGACTCGCCCCTCGTCCATGATCAGCACCCGGTGTGCGCACGAACGCGCGAATTCTTCGTCGTGCGTGGCGACGACGAGCGTGCGTCCGTCAGAGGCCAGTTGACGCAGCGTGGCGGCCAGCTCGCCGCGTCGCGCCGGGTCCAGGGACGCCGTGGGCTCGTCCATCAGGAGCAAGGGTGGACCGACGGCCAGAGCCCGGGCGATCGCCACACGTTGGGCCTCTCCGCCGGACAGCTCGCGCGGCACCGCATCCGCTCTGGCGCCGACGCCGAGATGGTCGAGCAGCTCGCGGGCTTTGCGCTCGGCCTCGAATTGCGGCTGACGCTGCACGTGCACCAGCGCCAGCCAGACGTTATGGAGCGCGGTCAGATGCTCGAACAAATGATGAAACTGAAAGACCATGCCGACGCGCCGATGCAACTCGCGAAGCGCCTCTCCCCGCGGCAAGGCTCCGGCGGACAGCTGCAGGCCATCGATGGCCACGCTGCCGGCGGCAATCGGGTCGAGCCCGGCCACCGCGCGCAACACGCTGGTCTTCCCCGCACCTGACGCGCCCATCACCGCCAGGATCTCTCCGCGCGGGACGTCCAGCGAGACACCACGTACGACAGATCGCGCGCCACGTCGCACCTCCAGATCGCGAATGGCGAGAAAGGGGTCGGGAGTCACTTTCCTTCTGCACCCCCACCGGAAAATGACTCCCGACCCGCTTTCCAGGCCCGCTCAAGCCGTCGGGCGAGATGCGACACGGGCAGGGACAACACCAGATACAGTGCGGCGCATAACAAACCGGGCACGAACCAGGTGCCGATGTTCGACGCAAAGATCGTGGTCTGCTTCGTGAGCTCGACGACGGTGATCAGCGAGACGAGCGAGCTGTCCTTCAGCAACGCGACAAAGTCGTTGGTCATCGGCGCCAGCGCAAGGCGGAGTGCCTGGGGACCCCGTATGAGCATCAATGTCTGACGGTCGCTGAATCCAAGTGTGCGCGCCGCATCGAGCTGACCTGGTGGAACTGATTCGAGTGCGCTGCGATAGATCTCGCTCTCGTAGGCGCCGTAGTTCAGCCCGAGCCCGATCAGGGCGGCAAGGAACGCCGGCAGCTGCACGACTGTCGCCAGTCCGTAATAGATCACAAACAGTTGCAGGAGCAGCGGCGTCCCTCGGATCAGCTCGACCCAGCCAGTGAGCACCGCCTTCACCGGTCCCGGACCATACACGCGCCCACTCGCGATCAACACGCCGACGACGACTGCCAGCGCCATCGACAGTACCGACAGCACCAGGGTGATGACAGTGGCGGTCAGCAGCGATGGCAAATACCGCAGCGTCGCATCCCACACCGACAACTGCGTTGCGCTGCCTTGCGTCTGCGGGGCCGACCCGGATTCATCGGCGGTCACGCGCGCATACAGATTCCGCTGATCGTCGTTCCACATCTTCCATCGCCGGAAGATCGCCTCCAGCCTGCCATCACGCATGGCCTGCTTGAGAATGGCGTCGATCTGGTTGCGAAGCTCGATGCTTTGTGGCGCCAGGATCCCTACGTAGTAACCGACGCCGACGCTGGTGGACTGATTGGTGAGCCCGGGATGGCGACGAACACCTCGCTCGGCGAGTACTTCGTCGAGTAGTACGGCATCGACGCGCCCGACCACCAGGTCGGTATACGGGTGCACATCGTCCTCGTAGGGAACGATGACGACGCCGTGGTCCTTTTCAGCAGCGGTGAGCAGGTCGAACGCGAGCGTTGCCGCAAGGGTCGCCACACGACGGCCGCGCAACTCGGCGAGCGTCCGATAACGTGGGGCATCGGCAGCACGCACGGTGAGGATCTCTCGGAACCGGTAGTAGGGAACTGTCACCGCCAGCCGCGTGCGTCGCGCAAAGCTGTCTTCGATGCCGCTCAGACCGATGTCGAAGTCGCCGCGCGCGACCGACGCATCGATCGTCGTGAATCCAGTCTGGATGAAGCGGGGCGTCCGCTTGAGGCCTTCGGCGAGCATCGCTGCGATGTCCACTTCGAAGCCAACGACGCGCCTGGGGTCGGCGGGGTCAGCTTCGACAAAGGGCGCCCCGCCCTCAGCGTCGCCGCCCCAGCGCAACTCCGGCGTCTGCGCCGCGATGTTCGCGGTCAAGAGCGCCGCGACGCACACACACATGACGGCGTCCTGACGCGCGCACGCGACGAATCGCGATCGCCACTGATGACCCATCGATGGAAGGAAGCAATTGTGCCAGAGTACGTTCATGCGTGAGCGGAACGCCGAAACGTACCACCGGATCTCGAACCCGCAGTCGACTGGGAGTCGTGCTCGTACTCGGGCCGATTAACCGCCGCGTTTTCGCTGCTCGAGTTCGTCGAGGGTCCTCGGCCAGTCGTCGCGTAGCAAACGTGACAGCGATCGATCCGCCAGAAGCCGGCCTCCCGTCTGGCACTTCACGCAGTAGTTCGCCTCGTTTGCGGCATAGACGATCCGTTGGACGGGAGAGCCGCAGACCGGACACGGTTTGCCGAAGCGGCCGTGTACGGCCATACCCTCACGAAATGCCGTCACCTTCTCAGGGAAGTCATCGCCCGTCTCTTCCTGCAGGCGCTTCGTCCACGTGGTCAGCGTCGCGCGCGTCGCCTCGTACAACCGGCGAATTTCTTCGTCGGTCAGGCTCGACGTCTGCTTGAACGGCGACAGACCCGCGGCGTGGAGAATCTCATCGGAATACGCGTTGCCGATGCCGCTGAAGAGATGTGGATCCGTCAGCGCGCGCTTCAACGTGTGGTTCTCCTCCGTGAGCGCTGCGGCGAATGACGGTAGGCTTGCGTCGAGCACTTCGAGGCCGCCCGGGTTGTGACGCGCCAGCGTCTCATGGCCTTGCACGACATACAGCGACGCTTGGCGCTTCGTGCCCGCCTCCGTCATCACTAGCGTGCCGTGCTCGAAGTCCATCGCCAGCAGTCCGACTTTGCCGGGCACCGGCGCACGCGCCGCCTTCCAGCGAAAGCGACCGGCAATCATCAAATGGAAGACGAGAAACAGCTCCCCTTCGGCCTCGAACACGACGCGCTTGCCTAATCGATGGAGGTTGACGATCGTGCGTCCTTCGATCGCTGCCAGCGGTGGGTCGACGGAGCGCAGCAGAAACGGCGAGACCAGCCGAACGCGCTGCAGTTGCCGACCGACCACGCGTGGACGAAGCGCGTGGAGATACAGCAGGATATCGGGCAGTTCAGGCATTTCTCCGTTAATCTTACGTTTGGCGTCGAGGCCGACCTATGCGCAAGCTTCTGCTCTACCTGGCACTCGCGGTCATCGTGCTGATGCTGTGCGCCGCGGGGTTCGTGTACTGGTTCTTCTCCGGTGATGGACTGCGCCTCGCGATCGAGCAGCAGGCGACGGCGTTCCTCGGCCAGCCTGTAAAGATCGGACGTGCGCGGGCGGGGATCTTTCCGCGGACGGCGATTCACCTCGGCGACGTGCGCATCGGCGACCCGGCGCGTGTCACGCTCGCCGATGTGGATGTGTCGACGGACTTTCGTGAGCTGCTCTCCCGGCGCATCCAGGACGCCGCAATCACCATCGCGAACAGCCGCATCGAGATGCCGCTGCCGTTCACCATCCCCTCCGGCGGCGAAGCCGAGACGTCTGCAAACACGTCCGGCACCACCCCGAGCGTCGTCGACATCGTATCGATTCGCACTATCGCGCTCGACGACATCGTCGTCGTCAGTCGTGGCAAGGAAGTGCGCGTCTCGGCGGAGTCATCCCTCGCCGGCAATCGTCTAACACTTCACCGCTTCGAGGCACGCTCCGGAGCGACGACGCTTGACGCGGAAGGTGAGGTCGATCTTGCACCAAGTGTCGAGGCGCGACTGAAGGCCAAGGCGAACAAGCTTGATGTCGATGAACTGCTCGCCCTCGCTGACGCCTTCACACCGCCGCAGCCAAGCAGCCGGACGACCGCCTCACCATCGGCGCCAATGAAGATCGCGGCTCGAGTCAGCGCCGAAACGGCGACGGCGGGAGGCGTTGCCGTGCGCCAGTTCGCGAGCGATCTCGAGATGAACGGCGAGCGCGTCGTGCTGTCTCCGCTCACGTTCCAGTTGTTTGGCGGACGATATCAGGGGGCCGTGAGTGCGCAGCTCGGAAAGACGCTCGCGCTGACGATCAAATCGCGGCTTCAGGATCTCAACGTGGCGCAACTCGCCGCCTTCGGCGGTTCTCCTGACACGATCAGCGGCACGCTCACAGGCGCAGGCACCTTCAGCGGCTCGGGTCCCGATGTCGCAGCGGTGTTGAAATCAGCGCGCGGCATGGGCACCGCGACGATCGCAAACGGCGCGATCCGCCGACTGAATCTCGTTCGCACGGTGGTGCTGTTCTTCGGCCGGCCGGCGGCCGACACCGCCGAGGGCACCGACCAGTTCGAACGGATCGATGCGAGCTTCTCGCTCGCGAACCAAATCTTGCGTGCCGAGCCGCTCTCACTTCGGTCGCGCGATGCGGACCTCGTCGGGTCTGTCACGTTCAACGTGGATTCGCAGGCCCTCGACGGGATGGCCGACCTCTCGCTCTCGGAGGAACTGTCGAAGCAGGCAGGATCCGACCTCATCAGATTCACCCGCGAAGGCAACCGGGTGGTGTTGCCGGCACGACTGGGCGGAACGATTGCGGCACCGCGGCTCACCATAGACGCGGCAGCTGCAACCAAGCGTGGGCTCCGCAACGAGGTCGAGCGACGGCTGA
>Ga0126304_10000059_pt1 | contig 28798 bp, 29 predicted proteins | sample Plot25_FD_92538 | JGI IMG/M metagenome (GOLD analysis project Ga0126304, IMG submission 92538) | Serpentine soil microbial communities from UC McLaughlin Reserve, CA, USA - Plot25 | ecosystem: Environmental > Terrestrial > Soil > Grasslands | place: USA: UC McLaughlin Reserve, Lake County... | reverse complement strand
TTCCAATAGGGTTTAAAAATGCACCATCATGTGGAAAATTTAATCCAAAAGTATCATTCAAGTATGAAAAAAGATAAGCATTTAGATTAAATCCAAAATAAAGGTCAAATAAAAATCCTAATATAATAGTAAAAATACAACCTGGAATCATAACTTTAGCTAGTTTTACCATTTGACTAGGACGTAATATGGTCTTGGCGAAATTTCTTAAAAATCCTGGCATAATGTTTAGGTCACGTTTTCCACCTTGCACTCTTCTTATTACCCATAAAGAAACAAGAAGTATTACTAATCCATATCCAACATCACCAATCATTAAACCATAAAATATAGGAAAAATTAATCCAAAAATCAAAGTTGGATCAAATTCTGTTCCAGATGGCAAAGAGTAGAATCGAATAAAAGACTCAAAAACTTTGAATCTTTTTGGATTTTCAAGAAGCGTAGGTGGACTTTCTCTTGTCTCTAATTCATAGATGACGGTTCCTTCACTATAATTTGAAAAGGCTGTTTTTACATTCTCTAACTTTGACCTTGGAATCCAACCTTCCAATGCAAATGCATCATTGGTACCTTTTAGGTTTGCAATTACTTCTAGCTTTTTATTTTCTATTTCTAGCTGCTCTTCCGCACCTTTTAGAAAGGTATAATGCGACTTTGAAATATCTGTCAGTTGAAGGTTTATTTGGTTTAATTTTGCAGAAAGATTATTGTAAAGTTTTTGCTGATCGTGGATAATTTCTCTAGGTTTTCCTTTGAGTTTTGGTACTGGTTCTAGATGTACACCATGTAAATTGACTGCTGAGGCAAGTGTATTAGAGGGGAAATGTGGAGGTATAACAAGAACAAAATAAATAAGTTTTTTCTGTTCATGAGGATATAATATAACAGGTATGCCATTTGATTCTAAGGTATTTTTAAATGCATCCAGTTTTTCTGAGGCAACACGACCAAAGAATGATCGTGCAAAAGATAAGTTTAAAATTCTCAAATCTTCGGGAAAGAACGAAAATTCTTCAAGTAGTTTAATATTGTTTTCAGCCTCTTTCATTTCTGTCAAAAGATTTTCTCTTTCTCTTTCTAATGAAGCAATTTTACCATCAATATCTATCGATTTGATTGTTTTAATAAGTTCTTCAAAAGAAGAAAACCTAGTTTTTCTTTGTACAGTTGTTGGTGGAATGGAATTAATCAATCCTCTAATCCGAAGCAATTGATCTGAAATTTCTCTATGTAAATCACTTTCATGCTCGCTCATGAGAAATGAATCAGCTTCTTTGGAAAGAGGTTCTAGTTGTATAACATTCATTTCATGTAAAATCGATATAATTTCTTGTCTATATTTTTTTAAGCCTAATACTGCTATTCGAGCCATTGGAGCAGGTTTCAGTAATGTACTCATATTGTAGTATCTCTCATCATTTCATTTCGGAAAGCAAAATTTCTATTATGTCCTTTATTAGCTGTGGATCTGAATGAAAAGAGATGGTTTTGGATTTAGTTTCTGCATCATTTATAATTTTATTAGCTTCCATCGTAGCATCCGCTCTAGCTTGTTTAATACTTTTTTCTATTATTTTTTTTCCCTCTAGTTTTGATGCTGCAATAGTATTTTCAAATTCCTCTTGTAAATGTTTAATTTCTTCTTCAACTAATTTTCTATGTGCTTCTATTTCTATCTGTACTTTATCCTCAGCTTCTTTAATTAGTTTCAGGTGTTCAATGTATTTTTTTTGAGTTAAGGTAGACATATATCTAAATTCCAAGAAAATACTTACCAATAATTGAAATTATTACAATTGTGGCAAGAATGTTTCCAATCTTGAAAGCCCTTGCTATCTGATAAAATTTTCTTTGTTCTGCATTTGCAAAGATTTTCTTGTTTTTATTCTTACTATTACTATTACTCTGCATTGATCTCTACTTCTGCCTCCTTGGAAATCACCTTTTCTCTTTCTCCCATCTTTCTTTTTACTGTCTTTAGCATAATGAAAGTATCTCGTTCCATTTCATCAAGTCGAAAAGTAATAAACTTTAATGCGTACAACAGTTTTGGAATAAAGACATTTTCTATTGCATTAGATTTACGCTTAGTCCTCTCAATCTCATATAGAAGTTTTCTTAAAGCAGTCTCCTTTTCTGCAATCTCCAATACAATATTATGAATGCTCTGAAAAACTCTTATTGAATCGTTGATAGATGTCGGCAGCTCTAATAAATGCTCAGCAAGTAATTCTCTCTGACCTCCAACAATCTTTGGAATATGAACACCCATGATGCTCTTTGACATTACCTGTAAATTGGGCATCTGAGACATTTTCATTGCTTCGTTCTCCAGTCGCATGGAACCAGCCAGCATTTCAGCCATTCTAATGGTTTCATATCCCTTTAGTAATTCAGATTGTAAACTTCCACGTAGAGCAGCTGCAGTCTTGCTTGTATTAAAAAATTCAAGGATTAATGCTTGACGTTTTAGTTTTAAAAGTTTTAAACCTTTTTTAGCAATAACAATTCTACGTTTTGTCCGAATATACTCAAGACGAGTTGGCCTAATGTTAGAAGGTGAAGCCATACTATTGATCACTCCCTCTTTCTTTCATCGCTCAACCATCTCTTCTTCTGTAATAACCTTCTTTCTATATTTTGTAATGTATTCTGCTTTTATACGCTTCAATTCTGATTCTGGAAGTTGACTTAAGAGATCCCATCCTATATCCAGAGTTTGTTCAATTGGTCTATTTTCGTCTTGACCTTGACTAACAAATTTGTGTTCAAAATTATTAGCTATTTTTAAATACTTCCTATCTGTTTCACTTAATGCTTCTTCCCCTACAATTGCGGTCAATGCCCTTGCGTCTTTACCCTGAGCATATATTGCATAGAGCTGATCTGCTAGATTTCTATGATCTTCTCTAGTTCTACCTTTCCCGATACCTTGGTTCATTAGACGAGACAGACTTGTTAGGACATCAACTGGAGGTTGAACATTTAGTCGATGTAAATCTCTACTGAGAACTATTTGCCCTTCTGTAATATAGCCGGTCAGATCTGGAATAGGATGAGTGATATCATCAGCAGGCATCGCAAGAATAGGAATTTGGGTTACAGATCCCTTTCTTCCTTTTATTTTTCCTGCACGTTCATAAAGTGATGCTAAGTCCGTATACATGTAGCCTGGATATCCCCTTCTACCAGGGACTTCTTCCCTAGCTGCACTAATTTCACGTAAAGATTCACAATAATTCGTCATATCAGTTAGAATAACAAGAACATGCATTTCCCGCTCATAAGCAAGAAATTCTGCTGTTGTTAATGCAAGTCTTGGTGTAAGTATACGTTCCATTGATGGATCAGATGATAAATTTAGAAAAAGAACACTTCTTCCAAGAGCACCGCTCTCCTCAAATTGTTTTACAAAAAAATTTGCTTCTTCACTAGTAATTCCCATTGCAGCAAATACAACAGAAAAATTTTCTGAAGTGCCTAGAACTTTGGCCTGTCTAGCAATCTGAGTCGCAAGCAAATTATGGGGTAAACCTGCTCCAGAAAAGATTGGGAGTTTTTGGCCTCTGACTAAGGTATTCATTCCATCTATGTTTGACATTCCTGTTTGGATAAATTCCGATGGTTCTTCTCTAGAATAAGGATTGATCCCCGCTCCAACAAGATCGTATTTATCTTTTGATACAATTTTTGGTCCATTATCTCGTGGTTTGCCTAGTCCATCAAAACTCCTCCCAAGCATTTCATCAGATACAGATAACATAGCAGTTTCGCCCAGGAATTTTGTTGAAGTTCCAGTTGTTCCAAGTCCATATGTAGGTCCAAAGACTTGGATAATGGCCATACCCTTTCGAGTGTCCAGAACTTGACCCTGACGTCTTTCTCCATTAGCAAGTTTTATCTCGACCATCTCCCCATATGCAGCATTATCTACACCTTCAACAAACATCAAAGGGCCAGCTATCTTTGATAATGTTTTAAATGCCACATTTGACATTTTTAAATTGTAACCTCCATTAACAAATTATTAAACTGTTCTTTCATATTTATCTCGATCTCCTTAACCAGTTGTTCTACTTCTTCTTCCTTTGTCCATTTTAGCATCGATATACGTTTCTTCACCTCTAGCGAACCTATTTTTGAAGAAGAAACACCTTTTTTTATCGCATCAGATTCTCTTTTACCAAATTCTAAAATTGTTGATAGCATTTGATATTGTTTCTTTATTGAAGAATAGGTATCAATTTCATCATAAGCGCTCTGCTGTAAGTAATCCTCTCTAATCGAGCGAGCAGTATCTAATATGCCTTTTTCAGGTTCTGGTAATGCATCATAGCCTATCAGTTGAACAATCTCTTGTAGTTCTGCCTCTCTTTGCAAGATTTCTAGTCCTTCTCTTCTTCTTTCAACCCAATCAGAAGAAATATTATTTTTGTACCAATCAATCATATCATCTGCATATAGTGAATAACTAGTTAACCAATTAATAGCTGGAAAATGCCTTCGGGAGGCAAGATTAGCATCAAGTGCCCAGAATACTCTTGTTACTCTAAGAGTATTTTGTGAAACTGGTTCAGAAAAATCGCCACCAGGTGGTGAGACTGCCCCTACTAAAGTTAAAGAGCCTACTCGTTTTTCAGGAGAGATCACTACCGCCTTACCTCCTCTTTCATAAAATTCTGCTAGCCTGCTTCCCAGATAAGCTGGATATCCTTCTTCTCCAGGCATTTCTTCCAACCTACCAGAAATTTCTCTAAGTGCTTCTGCCCATCTCGAAGTACTATCTGCCATTAAGGCAACATCATATCCCATATCTCTATAATATTCACCCATAGTAATACCTGTATAGATACTTGCCTCACGTGCTGCCACGGGCATATTAGAAGTATTGGCAACAAGAATTGTTCTTTCCATTAGGGGTCTTTTTGATTTAGGATCTTCCAATTCAGGAAAGGATGTAAGGATTTCTGTCATTTCATTACCTCTTTCGCCACATCCAACATATACTATGATATTACTATCTGCCCACTTTGCAAGCTGCTGCTGAGTTACTGTCTTTCCACTTCCAAATGGACCAGGAATAGCGGCAGTACCTCCCTTTGCAACAGGGAAAAATGTATCAAGAACCCGTTGGCCCGTCAGCAACGGAGCTGCAGGCGGAAGTTTGCTAAGAACAGGCCGTGGCATTCTTACCATCCACCAACTTGATAAACCAATATTCGATATAGTATTATTTGTTTTTATTTCAGCAACATTTTCACTGACAGTATAATTTCCTTCTGTTATTTCAGAAAGTTGACCACTAACACCAAATGGAACTATTACTTTGTGTCTAATTAAAGGTGTTTCTTGAACTTCACCAATAATCTCACCTTGAGAAACATTCTCACCTTTTTTCTTCACTGGAATAAACTCCCATTTCTTATGCTGATCCAAAGCGGGAATAATACTTCCTCTACTGATAAAATCCCCAGTCTTTTGTCTTAGAATATCAAGTGGACGTTGGATGCCATCGTAGATGGATGTCAATAGTCCAGGACCAAGTTGTATTGAAAGAGGTCTTCTAGTATTGATAACCTTTTCTCCAGGACGAAGTCCTGAAGTATCTTCATAAACCTGTATAGTAGCTTTGTTTCCCTCTATTCGTATAATTTCCCCCAATAAACCTAATTCTCCAATACGTACAACATCATACATTTGTGCTTGTTCAATATCTGTTGCTACAACGACTGGACCAGAAATACGTGAAACGACAGCTGTTGGCATATTACTTTACTCCATTAACTTCCTCTTAATATTTAATATTTATTCCAAGAACACGTCGAGCTAAAGAAGATATTGATTCTTCTTGGATATTTCCTTTTAATGAAGGCATGAATAAAACGAGTGGTTCGATAGATGCTTCAACTTTTTTTCTTAATAGTGTAGGCAGATAATCTCTAATAAATTGACTAGCAATAATCATTGTATATTTATGAGAAAAAAAAAGCTTTTCCATTGTTTTAAAAGATTCATCTCCTCTAGTAACTATAAAAGTATCATCTATTCCTAAAAGTCGATAACCAATAACGAGTTCTCGTTCTCCTATAACAGCTATTACACCACCATGTGTCTCTGTTTTTTGTTTAGAAGACAAACTCTATTTTGTCACTCCAGAATCAACATTGAATGTATCCGCTCAATTGGAAGATCATAACGCTTTCCATAAGCTATTCTCTTTATATTATCCCACTCATATTCTGCCTTTATCATAAAATAAAAGATAGTTCCAAGAGAGAGAGCAATATTTTTTAATCTTTTTAAATATGATTTGTTAATATATTTATCGAAAGCTACTTCAAAATCAATAAGACTATGAGTTTTCATATATGTGTCCTTTAATGTTTCTGCTAAATTATAATGTTTCTCTACTTTATTTACAAATTCTTCAATATTTTTTGATCCAAAAATATCAAACAATTCATCCACAAGAACATGACCTCCATTTACAAGATGTTTGCCAATCAATTCTCGATCCAATTTGGAATCCCTTCCTTTCAATAAGCTCAATATATTTTTTTTATCAATTTGTGCTCTAAACAAATCTCTTATTACACCCTCATCACCTTGAAAAAATTTTAAAGATTCAATTAATGTAATATAATAATATGCTATGAGCTCAGCCATCATTGGACCTAAATCCCCTGTTTTTTGATAAGTATCGAGGTGTTGCATCAAAATTGTTCCATATCTATATTTTACAAGATGGTTTACCACACCTTCAACACCAGTTTGTGATAAAATAATTTTCATTTCATCATGAGAAATATTACCTGCAGAAATGCCTGCAGGAAAATTTCGACTTGAAACTAAAAAAGGTTCAGTTTCGGTAATAGCACGACCTATGCTCTTTGAAGATAAGATCAACTCAATATTATGAATATCCCATTTTAATAGATAAGCTCGAATTGCAGCCTTCCCACTAAATGGTGTTGCCTCGAGAGCAATTTTGTTAGTTTCAACAATATGTCTATTTAGTGCAACTTCTAAAAGTTCTGGTGGGGAATAAAGAGAGGCCGCTCTTTCTATCTCAGATCCATACCAAGTGGATTCCAGCATTCGAGTCATTTCAGAAACATCTTTAGCATGAAGTAAGTTTTGAAGGATATCCGAAGAAAGAAAATTCACTGAAAGAGATTGTAATCTCCCAAAGGAAGAAGAATAGGATGATGAGGTCATTACTACTTGATCATTCTCTCTAAAAGAAAATTTTTAACCTCATCTTCATTAGTTCTTAATAATTCTTCAAAAGTCAAATCAAGCTCTCTCGTGCCGTTCTTATCTTCAGCTAGAATGCCTCCTATAGTTTGAATTGAATGTCCAACAATTATGTTGTTCATTCCCTTTAAAATTATTTTATCATCCTCACGACAATACACTATGATGTTTTGGCCTAACTTTTGTTTAGCGTAGTTAAGCATGTTTTGTAGAGTGATCTTGTACTCTGGCTTTTGCGTAAAACTCTTTAACTCTTTTGTTATTGTATCAAAGGTAGAGTCCATATTTGCATTAATTGCATCAAATAGAGTTTTTTTTGCCTTTAATCTTGCCGCCTCGACTATTCTTGCTGCTTCTCGCTGAGATATTGCTTTTGCTTCGTTGTAGTACTGTTTTTCCATCTCTTTTATAGTACTTTCCATGGTACGATGAATCGTTGCCTTTTTTTCAGCCAATGTACTATCAATAATGTTTATTTTCTTGCTTTTTCGCTCTTTTATCTCTTTGATGAAAGTATATGAAATACTCATTTGGCCGCTCTCATCTCATTATAAGATACCCAATAAGAGAATTATTCCAAGTACAAAACCTATAATCCAAAGAGTTTCAGGTATGACAAAGAAGAATAAAACTTGTCCAAATTTTTCAGGTTTTTCCGCTATTATTCCCATACCGGCAGCACCAATACCTTGCTGTGCATTACCAGTTCCAATTAGACCTCCTGCAATTGCGATTGCAGCAGCGATTGCCAACAATGGCTTCGTTAATCCTGCATTTGGAGAGGGAGACGATTCTTGGGCAAATGCTTGTGTAGAAGATAATGTAAAACCGGCAATTGCCAATCCTGTTATTATTGCAATAATAGACAATTTTGAATGATTATATCGTATCATAATTAGCTAAGGTTTATTGTAAAAGGAGATTTATAAGTTTTCATAAAAAAATCCTCCGATTTAAATAATTTTTATATATTAAAATTTTATCTTTCAAAATAACTTGTATAACTTTATTTTTTTATTATTTTCCAATATATTAATATAAGTATTTAATATATAAAATAGGTATGAAGGTAAGTAAAAAGGTCACTCGAAATGGACCAGATATTTACAGTTGGAGAGATATGATAAAAGGTTCCCTAATTGTAGTTGGATCATTCGTTGGGTTCTATGCATTTCTTATGTTTCTTATGGGTGGACTCCTTAAATAAACAAATACATTAAATGTAGTCTCACCGTATCGTAAATTCAATTTTCTTAGTACCAACTTTAAATCTATTTGGATTCTTTTTCTAAAATACTTTTTAAAGACTTCATTTTTTATATTTTCTATTAGAATATATATAGATTAGAGGTAAAAATTTTAAAAATTTTAGTAAATGAATTGCAATCTAATGGTAAAGACATAGTAAAATTTTGTTTCACAATTATATGTTTAGGATATTTTAACAAGTTATTTCTATTAAGAGAAATAGTCCTATTACAAAATACAAGCAATTTTTTTAAACTAAAATAAAAAATTTAAGTATCCTTTAATAGCCACAAAAAGAGTAGTATAATAAAACAAATATCTTACTTTTTAAAGCTCTTTGCTACTTTTTCTTATATCGTTTATTTGTTGTTCAAAATTAATTAATGTAGATGCATGATAATCTAGTTTCAAACTTTTTGATAATAATCTGATTATTCTTCGTTCTATAATTCGTTTACCTCCATCAATTGCAAAATGCAGGGCTTCAGAAAGAGCAGAAGGATTATTACAAGTATTTTCTAATTGAATAGAATATTTATCTTCGATATAATCTTGCACAATTTTTGAAACTCCTTCTCCGAGAATCTCCATTGATTGATTTACTGCATTAGCATATGCTTTTTGAAATAAAATATTTTTATTATTATCATCATCATTTGAATCATTACTATCATTTCCTTTTTGTGTCATAAAATTAACCTCTTAATATTGATACTTTTAGATTTATCGTTAATTTTTTTTCAACACCTTATTCACTTACTAGATTATTTTTATCTAGATTTTTTAAATCCTTTTCAAGTTCTTGTTTTCTTTTATTTTTTTCTCTATTTTCTCTATTTCGAATCTTCATTTCTCGAGCTTTGAAATCGGCTATTCCAAGAATTCTAATGCCATTATCTGTAATAACAAATTCCAATATAGATTGATCATGATGAGTAGCTCTCATTTTTAGTATAAGCATTGCCCTTTTCATTCTATATTCAGCTTCGACATATCTTAGAAGAAGTATATTATGAAACAGAGAAGAAATGCCCAAATCAGTTAAATTTAATCCATCACCAGATTGAGTAGTTAAAATTATAAACATTGCCGTCAATTGATGTTTCCTTATCAAATTACAAATCCTTTTAGTAATAATGTACATTTGATCTTTATATTGGTGTTCAAATGCTGATAGACTATCTATTACAATACGACTTGGTTTTATCTTTATGATTAGTTTTTCTAAATCTGACATAAATTCATCTGGACTTTGATTTTCAAGTATTTTTGGAATAATATGGAGACCTTTTTCTTTCAGTTCAGCAATATTATATCCATAAGCAATTGCAGCTCTTTGTAATTCATCTGATGATTCTTCTAGTGTACAATATATTCCTCTTTTACCGTTGATGACTCCATTTGCAATAAATTGTAATCCAAATGTTGTTTTTCCTACACCGGATGCACCTATGATAGCGGTTGTTGTTCCTTTTAAAAAACCTCCTTGTATTCTTTCATCTAATCCTGTAATTCCAGTCTCTATTCTTGTATCATAACTATTATAGTCCATTTGTAAAGATTGTTTTGGAAAAACTATCATTCCACTTTTTTTTATAACACCTACATGTGGTTGTCTGTCGATTGCGGTAGATCGCATTTTGATTATTTTTACTATAATAGGAATAGCATTATCATTTCCATGTTCTAATTTTATAATTCCATCGGCTACAAATTCTTCTATTCCAGAACCAATATTATTGGATCCTATTGGGACTTCAGCTATCAACATATTTGTTACTCCTTCTCCTCTAAGCATTTTACCCAAAACTACATGTAATGCAATTCTAGCTTCATTAATATTTTGAAATGATTGTAGTATGGCAGAAAACGAATCAATTACTATTCTCTTAGCATGAGTTTCTTTAATTGTAGCTAAAACTTCTTCTAATGCATCTTGAATACCATCTTGTGTAAAAGAGGACAAATCCAAAAAAGAAAACTTATTCTGATGTTGAAATTTTCTAAAATCCATTTCAAATCTTTCTGTATTAACAAAAAATTGATCTTTAGCTTCAGAAAATGATACATATATTGCATTTTCATTTTTGATTAATCCATCATAGAGAAAATGAGCAGTTAGTATGGTTTTGCCGGTACCGGGATTTCCTGCAACTAAGACAGTAGACCCTTTAGGAATTCCTCCTTCTATTAAATCATCAAGGCCAGAGATACCAGTAGAAAGGCGTTCCAATGTTATAGAGCTTTTTAATGAGAATATTAAAAGTTATTGATACCTTAATTTCATTTTTGCTTTTAGCTCTTAAAAATATATTAAATATTCGAATTATCCTTTTTTAGAATTTTATAATATGCCAAATATATAACATCTTGTAAATGTATTCTTATTCTATAAAATATAATAATCGTTAGAGAAACAAAAAGTTTTTATTCTACAGTAGAGAAGTAGTAAAAGTTTTAATTAATATAACAAACTTGAATTGTGCAAATTTCTCATAAATAATAATCACAAAAAAATAATTATCTGTGATGATGAAAAGGATTTCCTTCATTTCTATGCAGAGATTTTAGATTTAAAATATTACTATTATAACAACAACAAATGGAAAAGAAAGTATAGAAAATACAATGAATTACATGTAAAATCTTCAGTTGACCTCATATTAGTCGATTATATATTAATAGATATGGATGGGGAATCAGGTTGCTTGTGAGATTAACATAATAAATAGAGTTAAGACAATACTAATTTCCTCTTATGATTTGGAAAAAGAGAAAATTAGTGATATAATTCACTTAAAATGTATTTTTAGTTTTTTATCTAAAACAATAGATGTAAAGAAACTAATAGATGAAGTCTCAAAGATATTATCATAAGAAATTAAATATAACATGTTGAAATAATTTAATAATCCTGCCTTTAAATTCTGGACCATTTAATCAAGTTAATTGTTTATTTTCCAATTTTGATCTTTTAGATTTAAATTATCCTTATTCAACATAAAGAGGTATGTCTGAAGAAGCACAACAACAAAATCAGATTTCACCACAAAACAATGATGTTCAATTACGAGATGCAATATATATTGGAAAAAAACCATTGATGGCATATGTTACATCAACATTAATTCAATTAGCAAATCAACCAACAGTAACCATTAAGGCAAGAGGGCTAAGTATAGGCAGAGCAGTTGATGTTTCACAAATAATATTGAAAAGAATGGAAAATGCAGGCTACGCTATTGGTGATGTAAAAATTGGTTCTGAGACTGTTCAATCAGAAGACGGTAGAACAAGAAACGTCTCCACAATAGAAATAGAAGTAAAAAGAAGCTAAGTTAGTTAGTTAATTTTTTGAAAACTAACATTAATTTTTGTTATTTTTACGTTATGAATAATATTATTTATACAAAAAGAATTATTATTAGTTTTTAAATCGTAAAAGAAGTAAATTAGATATAGTTGTATTATGGAAAAAATTGCTGCTCTTTATTTAGCCCATCTTAATCCCTTTACAAAAGCACATCAAGAGATAATTAACAAGCTACAGAAAAATTATATCGTATATGTCTTTCCTGTAAGATTTATAAAACATGGAAAAGAGATCAATACGCGCAGTTTTCCATTTACATATGACATTAGAAATTCAATGATAAGATCAGTTTTTCCAAATGAAAATAAAGTTATTGTTTCTCCTAATTATACATTTTTTTCTCCCTTTCTCAAGTATTTACCTCCTCTTTTTTCACCTTATTCTTGGAAAATCAGAGATCAAGTTTTAAAGTCGATCAATGAAAAAAAATTTATATCATATACAGGAGACCGCATCGAAAGATATGCTTTAAAGATCTATCGGTTTAATCCTATTAAAGCTACTAGACTTCCTATCTCTGCTTCACAGGTTAAAGAAAGTATTTATAAACAGGCTTTGAATAAAAGAGAAAATTTTAAAGATTTTACATGGGAAGAAAAAATTCCTTCTTCTGTAGTAAAAATTATAAAAGATAATTGGAATGTGATTGAAAAATTTGCCAAAGAAAAAGATGAGACTTTAAAAGTAGTTGGAGTAAAATTTCCCAAAACAGGTTTTTTATAAAAATCAGATAGAAAACTTTTATTAATTCTTTAAAATACGTTCCTTAAAATGAAACACAAGGGAGCGCAATTCATATGGTTTGACGGTAAATTTGTAGAATGGGAAAAAGCATTTATTCCAATTAATACCCATGCATTACATTATGGTACTTCAGTTTTCGAAGGAATTAGAGCCTACAGCTCTAGTAATAATTTACACATATTTAAATTAAAAGAACATATTGAAAGGTTATTTCGCTCCGCTTCGATTTATTCTTTTAAAATTAACTATACTGTTGAGGATTTAATTAATAGCACGATTCAGTTGCTACGTAAGGTAAACATGAAAGAATCCTGTTATATTAGACCACTTTCATTTGTAGGAGTACATGGTATAGATCTAAATGTAAATTATGAATCTCCAACGCATACTGTAATAATAGTATTTCCTTTTCAAAAATACTTTAAAACAGAAGGTATTAGAGTTGGAGTTTCTTCATGGAGAAGAATTCATGATACTTCTACTCCACCTATTGCGAAGGCTGGAGGAAATTATCTTAACTCCATTTTAGCAACACAGGAATGTAAAAGACATGGTTATGACGAAGCTATAATGCTTGATAGAGATGGAAATGTAAGTGAAGCACCTGGTGAAAATGTTTTTGTTATCAAAAATAAAATTATCTATACCCCAAATATGGATTCATCAATTTTAGAAGGAATTACTAGAGATACAGTAATTACACTTGCACAAGACCTTGGTTACACCATTATTCAAAGAAGCATATCTCGATCTGAACTTTATACTGCAGAAGAGATTTTTCTAACTGGAACCGCTGCAGAAATTATTGGAGTTATTAGTGTTGATGGAAAAAATATAGGAGAGGGAAAAGAAGGTCAAATAACTAAAATAATAAGAAACAATTACAATGAAATAGCTATCTGTAACAGTAGTAATGAGAAATATAGAGGATGGACTACCGAGGTATGGTAGGAGAAAGAATTCAGAATAGAGATGAAATATTTCATAAATTAGAAAAAGAAAGAAATGAAGAAAAATTAACTTTAAGTATCAGTAAAAATAGGTTACAGAATAATAATGCTGTAAAGATTGGCATTATTGGAGTTGGTGGATGGGGAAAAAATCATTCCAGAGTCCTTCATGATTTTGGTGTATTAACATCAATATGTGATATGGATAAAACAAAAGCGCAAGATCTAGCAAACAGATATAATGTAAATTATTATGGTTCAATAGAAGAGATGATCAATTTTGAAAACTTGGATGCTTGCTTAGTATGCACTCCTACTAAGACACACTACCAAGTTTCAAAAAAATTGATGGAAAATGGAATAAATGTTTTTGTTGAAAAACCATTATCGTATTCATCCAAAGAATGTGAAGAAATGATACAAATAGCAAAGAAAAATAAAATAGCAATGACATGCGGATATATTGAACGATTTAATCCAGCTGTTCAAAATGTTAAAAAAATAATTTCTGAAGAAACTTATGGAGAGCTATTAATGATTGAATTCCATAGAGAGAACAGAATGCCTTTACATATCAAAGATGTAGGAATAATATACGATACAGCAGTCCATGATATCGATACTGCCATATACCTCTTTGGTAAAAAACCGCAGGTTGTATTTGCAAGAGCAGGAAAGATCTTTCATTCTTTTGAAGATTTTTCTAATATTATGTTAGGATTTGGAAAAGACAAAGTCGCGGTAATTTCTTCCAACTGGATAACCCCAAAAAAAGTTAGGAAATTTAGTGCTGTTTGTACTGATGGAATAATCAATGGCGATTTTATAAATCAAGAGATAACGATTGAAGATTCTAATTCAACAACTATTCCTAGACGATCAAATCTCGTCGAACCTCTTTCGTTAGAATTAAAAAGTTTTATAGAGGTTATTGAAGGTAAAAGAGAACAACCAGAAGTATCTCCAGAAGAAGCTACGAATGTAACAAAGATTGCAGAAGCAGCACTATTATCTAGTAATACAGGTGCTCCAATTTATCTTAATTTAGGTGAATAGAAATTGAAAAAACATATGCTAGACATATTAGCATGTCCTATGGACAAAAACTATCCTTTAGATCTAATAGAATTACATGTAAAAGAATTTGAAAAAGACAATTTGTCAGGAGAAAGCAACTTTGTGAAGGATGATAAAAATAGCAAAAAGAATAATCTTTTAATCAATCAAGAGAACGACATTAGAGGAGAAGAAAATAAAGATAAAATTATTGTAATAATTGAAGGAATCTTATATTGTCAAAAATGTTTACGTTTTTATCCTATTATTGATGAAATTCCTATTATGCTACCAGATGAATTAAGAGAGAAAGAAAAGGACTTAGAATTCTTAAATAGATGGAAAAATAATATACCCCAAAACATATTAAACAACGCAAATCCGTGGCATTTATAGGTTAATAATATTTGCTATAAAATAAATGAACATAATAAGAAATAAAAAAGATCTAATTCAATATAAAAATAATTCAAAAAATATCAAAAAGAACGTTAAACGTAATGATAGCAGCAGAAATAATAACAATAACAATAACAATAACAATAAAATTGCCAAAGTAAATAATTATGTATCTAAGACTACAAGAATTGGAAAAAACGTCAAGATCTGGCATTTTGCATATGTTGGAGATAAAACCATAATTGGTGACAATGTTATGATAGGATCTCTTTCTCATATTGATTATAATGTTAAAATTGGAAATAACACAAGAATAGAAGGAGCAGTATATATTCCACCTTTAACAGTAATAGGAAACAATGTATTCATTGGCCCTGGCGCAACATTTACTAATGATCCATATCCTATGAGTCCAAAAATGATAGGAGTCACAGTAGAGGATGGAGCAATAATTGCTTCTAGAGCAGTAATAAAACCAGGTGTCAACATAGGAAAAAATGCTGTGGTGGGTATGGGTGCTGTAGTAACAAAAGATGTACCAGCCGAAACAGTTGTTGTTGGAAATCCTGCTAGAATAAAATATTCCAGAACGGAATATGATCAAAAGAAATTAGAGTGGGAAAAACAAGCAAGCTAGACATATTAAATGAAATGAGGATTAAGATTTAACTATATAACTATCTAACTAAAATCTATACATAAATAATTATTTATACATATAAAACCACTATTCTTAATATTATTATTATTATTATAAAATAATATGTTTATACTACTTCACAAATAGGATTTGCTTTAATTATAATTGATTCAGAACTCCTATTTTGTGATAATAACTGATAATCACTTTTAGAACAGGCAATAGATATTGTAGTTTTATCACTAGGATAAGTATCAAGAGAATTTGTTCCTTTTCTTTCTACTTCTCCTATGTAGTCCCTTAACTTTGATTCTAAGAGTGCAAATACATCTATTTTATCACCTCTCATCTCATTTGTATCTAAAGTCCATGAAATTGATATCCTGGTTTTACTTGCTTTTAGATTCCTTTTCTTTAAAATATATCTTACTTTGTCAATAAGATTTTTTGTATAACTTTCTATGCTTTTGATTGTACCATTAACAAGGTAGACTAAAGGATTAGATCCATGTAAAAAAGATTGGATTATTCGTAGATCATGTAAGCCATTTGTTATATCATCTAAATACAAGTCTTTGTAAAAAGTATCAACGATTTGATTATCGATATTGTATCCGGTAGAAAATTTGCATACCTCTAGAACACTTGCAATTCCTGAATAATGACGAAGGATTCTTGAAACATAAGATAATTCAGCAGATAATATATCAACAAAATTAATTTCCTGATGTGTAAATTTATTTAACATATTTTCTAAAAAGCTATCTCTTTTAGAGTTGAAATTGCCAAGAATAGTATTAGTTGATAGAATGGGTCCTGAATTTATTGGCATATAATAGTAATAGATATTCTCTCCAACTGTCATCCCTGTTGTATGTTCTAAAATATCTATATTTTCTTCATTGCCACCTATACCAGTAGGAAGGGTATAGATAATAGATGTATTGTTATTGATAGGTTTTATAGCATCAATAAATTTAGACGATATATCAATTTTAACCTCCTGACCAATTTTTCTTATTTTAGGAAAAAAGAAAAGATAAGATGCGGAAGATATTACATCATCCATAGCCTCTAATTCGAGCAATGATTCATCTTCAATCAGATCAGATGCGGAAGAATATGTTCCAACTATATCAGTATTTAATAAAAATCCCCTTTTTGTAGATTCATCAAGTAGCGATACTTTATGCCCTGCAGATACCAATGAAGACGCAAAGTTATATCCTTCTGTACTTAATCCATAGACAACAACATTTGGCAAAGAGGGCAACTTAACAATCAGATATAGAAAAGTTCTCCTTACTAAAGTTATTCCCTCTTTTTATATAATAAATATATAGAAGAAGATGCAATTATGAAAAAACAATTAAACCTACTAATACACTTCAAAATAGAAAGAAAAGTATATTCATTAAGACTATTTCGTAATTATAATATTGAGAATTTGGTTTGATATCCTTACTCCAAAACAAATAATGTTTTTTCAAAACTTTGTAGATATATTGAGAAAAGATGATCATGATATACTATGTACAGGCAGAGATTATAGAGAAGCAAAAGAATTAGCAAAGTTAAAAAAAATAGATATAAAAACAATAGGCAAACATGGTGGAGATAACAAATATGAAAAATTGACTGCCAGTACAGAAAGAGCATTTCTTTTATCTAGTATAATAAATTCTTTTAATCCAGATTTGACTGTCTCATTTTCTTCTCCTGAAGCAGCAAGAGTATCATTTGGATTGGGAATAAAACACTATGTATTTAATGACTCACCTCATGCTACAGCTGTAGCTAGATTAACAATTCCTTTAGTTGATAGATTATTTTGTCCGTGGGTCATTCCAGTAAAAGATTGGACTAAATTTGGCTTAGAGAAAGATAAAATAACAACATACAAAGCATTGGATCCAATAGTCTGGATAAAAAAAGAATTAGAAAATAAGAATTACCAAGAGATCGCGAAAATAAAAAAAAAATTAAAAATTGAAGAAGGAAAAAAGATCATATTGATTAGGCCTGAAGAAGTAAAAGCATCTTATATTGCGGATAAAAAGGTAAGGAATTCAATTGAATTAATTGATGAAATAGTAAATAATTTTTCTGATAAATACAATATTTTGGTTCTAGCAAGATACCAAGATCAGATAGATTTTTACAAGAACAGATTTGAAAATAAAAATGGAATTAAAGTAATAGAAACCGTAACTGATGGAATTTTATTATTAAAACTTACCGATTTATTTATAGGCGCAGGCGGGACCATGAGCGCAGAAGCAGCACTAATAGGTAAGCCTGTTATTTCCATAACTCCTATCAATTTCCATGTTGAAAATTATCTTATAAAAATTGGGTTAATTCAAAAAATAAGTAATTTACATACATTGAATAAATATATAAAAACGATTCTTTCTGATGATGAAGAGGTCAAAAACAAAAAAAAATCTTTTTATATAAATCAAATGTCATATCAAGAGAATATAAATAGAATATCTCAAAGAATAGTTGCAAAAATGGAGGATCCAATAGAGATATTTAAAACATTCCTTTTAAATCCATAACATTATAATTCAAGTAATTTATACGACATTATGCCCGGAAGCCCGGTGGAGGAAAATATCCTTTTCCGCCGAGTGTAGCGGCCAAGCATAAAGTCCTTTGGAGCCTTTGACCCCAGTTCGAATCTGTGCCGGGCTATAATTAAGCTAAACTAATTTGTTATCAATTATTAATTTTTTAGAAACAAAATATTTGATAAAAATATTGACATTGGCATCAAAAATATTATTATTATTTATTTTTGTCACCAATGGTATTTAAAATAACATTATCCAAATTATTAATTGTTGTAAATAACAATTCTTTTCTTTTAGTTAAAACTGTAGTATAGGTTAATAGTGATTTTTCAATTGAATTAATCATATCATTTTGTTGTAGTGGATTAGGAGATCCATAAGATTTTCGTAAGAATATTGATTTTTCAGGTTTTGTATCTTTAATAATAGACATTAATTCATCTAAATCTATTTTAATTTTTAAAGAATTCAACACTTTATTAACAAGATCTTGTGGGATCTTATATAATGGTATGTTTTCATGTATAATTGCATATTGTACTAATTGTCCAATTAATTTGTGTACTTTCCTGAATGGTATATTGTATTTGATTACAATTTGCTCGGCTATATCAAGAGATACACCATAGCTTTTATTTGCAGAATATAATGTATTTGTTTTATTTACTTTAAATGTATCAATAATACCTTTCATTATACGTAAAGACTCTTTAACTATTTTTGATGAATTCCATAATAGAGGTTTAAGATCTTGTAAATCTCTACTATATCCTGAAGGAAGATTTTTTATTATAGAAAGCGATGAAATCAGCATTCCAATAACAAGCGCACTACGAGATCGGAGTATTTCAAGTGGATCAGGATTTTTTTTTTGTGGCATAACACTCGATGTAGAACTATATTTGTCTGAAAGTTCGATATAACTAAATTCAGAAGTAGACCACAAAATAAAATCCTCAGCAATTCTGCTTAATGAAGTCATTAAAATTGAAAGAAAAGACAAATACTCTATCATTGAATCTCGTGAACTTGTTGCATCAATAGAATTTTCTAATAATCCTTGAAATCCTAAAAGAGAAGCGGTATAATTTCTATCTATTGGTATACCAGTCCCACCAATAGCACAGGATCCAAGAGGTGATAAATTAATCTTTTCAAAAGAGTAACTTATCCTATCCAGATCTCTCAATAGGTTAAAAGAATATGATAAAAGATAATGAGACATCGTTCCTATTTGTGCTTGTTGTAAATGAGTATATAATGATATTATGGTATCTTTATGTTCTTTTGCTCGTACAATTAGAGATTTAATAACACTAATAAGATATTCAGAAATATCAATAATATCATCTCTCAATTTCATTCTTAAATCCAAGGCAACTTGATCATTTCGTGAACGTCCAGTATGTATTTTTCCACCTATATCTATTCCAATATCTCGAATAACTATGGATTCTATTTGTTCATGTATGTCTTCTTCAAAAGATAGTTCATTTGAAATTATATATTGTATTGTGCCTTCATCTTTTGATTTATATTTTATTTTATTTAAAGAAAAAAGAACTTTAGATAACTCATCAGAAGTTAAAATGCCAATTTTATTTAGCATTATACAATGAGCTTGAGTTCCCAAAATATCATAATAAAATATATTAACATCTTCACGAAGAGAAGAAAGAAAATTTAATACATCTTTATCTAAATTTTCTTTTTGTCTAGAGCGATACAAAATATTGTTCATAATAATGTGAAAAAAGATATAATATATTCATTTATTCTTCCAAAAATATAAGTCGGAATTTAATCCATAAATAGATCTTGATCCAATAAATAGTTAAATATGGTTTTTGATAACTTTATATAATGTCTCAAGACATTCAACAAACCCGGAGGCTTATTTTTGATGAATTATCTAAAATAGTAGATCCGGAAATAGGCGTATCAATTATGGAATTAGAATTGATTGATAAAGTAGATATTGAAGAAAAAGATGTGAATGTTGATTTACATTTAACAAGTCCATTTTGTCCTGCAGTATTTGGTTTTAAAATTGCTCAAGATGTAAGAGACAATATCTATAGAATAGATGGAATTGAAAATGTAAAGATCAATGTCAGCAATCATTTCATGGCAGAAGCTATTAATAAGCAGGTAAACGAAAGCAAACTTCCTTCAAAACAACAACAACAACAACAAGAAGAAGAAAATGAAGAAGAAGAAGAAGAAGTAGAACAAAAACCGATGAATGAAAGTAAACTAGAGTAAAACAGCCTACTAATAAGATATTAATAATCTCAAAATATTTAATTACCTTTTTTCTTTTATCATCCTCATTATAATTACATACATAGCAATAAAAATAAATTCAGATTTTACAAAAAATATAATTTATTTATAAGGTTAAAGTGAATTCTAACTATTACACAATACCCTCTTGTTCGCTGTCATAATTAGTAGCTGTTGTAATTGATCTATCTTGAAGTTTTGCAACTTTCTTTTCGTTCTTTGAGAGACCTAATAAATGACTTCTTAGAAGCTGGATTCCCAATGCAGGATCAACTCCCTTAGGACAAACATTACTGCACGATCCTGCAAAATGACATCTCCATATTCCATGATTGGTATCAATTACTTTTAGTCTATTGGATTTGTCTGTATCCCTAGAATCAGCAAAATATCTATAAGCTTGTGATAATGCTTGAGGTCCGGGAAATTTGAGATCCGTTGCTACTGTTGGACATGCAGAATAACACAAACCACATCTTATACAATAAGAGAATTGAAGAAATTTATCGATGTCTTCAGGAGTTTGAACAAATTCGGAATTTTCATTGACATTCTCAATATCGGCTTTCTTATTTTGTATAAAAGGCATAATACTTCTATGATGCTCAAAGAATTTTGAAAAATCTGTAACTAAATCTCTGATATAGGGAAAATTAGGTAGAGGTTCACAGGTGATTGTATTTGTATTAAGATCAGATATCTTTGTATAACATGCTAATCGCGGCATACCATTTATTTTCATCCCACAAGATCCACATGAAGCCATTCTACAGGAATAACGGATACCAATGCTGCTATCCTGATAACTTTTAGCATGCAATAAAGCATCTAATACAGTAGTCCATCTCTTTACTGGAACATTAAATTCATCAAAGTGAGGAACATCATTGGAATCTTTAATTGCATTAATTCTAAATACACGTAGTTTTACAGAGCTTTGATTACTTGATGATGTGGTTGTTGATAATGATGTATTTGATTCTTTTACAGATATTTCTTTTCCTAATTTCTTTCTTTTATTTCTTTTAAATATATTCATCTTACATATCACCGTTATTTAACCCATCGATAACCCGTTTGCAATTATTATTGTTCGGGTTCCATAAGCAATTACTCCTATCAGGCCAAGTATCACCAATATATTTACTCCTTTCTCCCATATTTCATTTTGTCGCAATTCTAATAAAATAATTCTAAGGCCATTAAAACCATGTATAGCTATTAGTACCAAAATAGATTCTAACAAGAGTGAATAAAATATATTTTTATAATTTAAGATTACATTTTCATATTCAAGGGACATATTATAAGGCATTATTAACCTCATCATAATGTGAACAGCAACTACAAATAATGCCCCTACACCCGTAATGTAGTGTATTTTCATTATCTGACTTTCTCTTAAAATAGTAATTCTTGACAATCTATTATTCTTATTACTTTTTTTCTTGCTATTATTTTCGATATTTGCAGCAGTCATTTTTTGTGATTCACTCTCCTCCACTAAAAAGAACATTTGCACCATATAGCATTGCTACAGCAGTTAAAACAAATGCAATCCATAATCCAGAACGTTGCCTATTGTTAATAGAGGCAGGATCATAAGGATAATCAGGTCGACCTGGTTTCCCCAGACCTTGACCAGAATGAGTAAATATCAATCGTATTCCATTTACTGAATGAAAAGTGCTTGCACCTATTACGAGAATTAGGAATAAGTGACCTCCAATTGTTTGGGTCATCTCTAACATTGCAGCCCAGGCATCGGGACCATTTACCAAAGAACTCGTCTCATATACATGACCAATGAAATACACTAAGAGAAATATACCGGTCAATCTTTGAAACCAATAAGAAACCCTTTCCCATCCATACTTTATTGGATTAAGCCATCCTTTTAGTCCTTCTCTATTACTTCGTTCGTTATTATTATTTCCGCCAATTCTTTTTGCTGATGAAGCTGAAGTCATTTCAATACTTCCTCTCCACCGGTGCATATCTAGTAAATATTACCGGATGCCAAGACAATATGGGTTCTTTTTCAGAATTATAATAAGCTAATGTATGTTTTAAAAAATTCACATCATCTCTATTTGGATAATCTAGTCTAGCATGTGCTCCTCTGGATTCTTTTCTATTTATAGCTCCCATTAAGACTACTTCTGCTGTTCGCAACATAGCATCAATCTCCATTACATTAGTAAAATTAGTATTATATTCCTTTGATTGATCATCTACATGTTTCCATGTGGAATTTTTCAATTCTCTTATTCTTTTTAATCCTGATACAAGATGATCTTCTGTTCTAAAGACATATGCTTTATCGTCCATAGTATCTGTTAATTCTTTTCCGACTTCATATGGATTAATTTCTCCTCTTCCTCTAAAAATTCCATCAAAAATTCTTTTTTCTTCCGAAAGAACTTGATCGTTGGAGATATCCATTGTAGTTCCTTTTTTATCTAATGCAAATTGTGCTGCTTGTTCACCAGTTATTTTACCCCAAACAATACATTCAGATGTTGAATTTGCTCCTAATCTATTTGCACCATGCAAGCTATTACATGCAGCTTCACCTGCAGCCCATAAACCTCCAAGCTCAGTTTTGCCATCAATATCAGTATGAATTCCTCCCATCATATAATGACAAACGGGCCTAATTTCAATAGGCTCGCTAATTATATCTACTCCCGAAAATTTTATTCCGATTTCTCTAATTCCAGAAAGTCTTTCTTTAATCTGTTCATCTCCTAGGTGTGTTAAATCTAATTTCAAACAATCATATCCTGACTCATGTTTAAATCCTCTTCCTTCTTGTATTTCCCTTATCATTGACCTAGAGACTACATCTCTGGGAGCAAGCTCTAGTTTTTCTGGGGCATATTTTTTCATGAATCGTTCTTTCTCATTGTTGATGAGGTAACCCCCTTCGCCTCGTGCTCCTTCAGTTATTAATATTCCAGATGGTAAGATGCCTGTAGGATGAAATTGGACAAATTCCATATCTTTCATTGCTAGGCCTGCTCGATAAGCCATATCAATACCATCTGGAGTAGATGAATAAGCATAAGTAGAGAAGCTATATATTCTACCAGCACCTCCAGTACATATAATTCCTGCCGGTGATTTTATTTTCACAAAGTTTCCGTTTTTCATTTCAATTGCTGTTACTCCTCTGAAGAGATTATTTTCTTTAAGGATACTGGTACAAAACCATTCATTGTAAAAATTAATATTATCATATTTTTGACATGTATCGTATAGAGTTTGCATTTCATAAAAACCAACTTTATCTTGTGAAAAGGTAGCACGAGGAAAGGAATATCCACCAAATTTTCTTTGCCCAATACGACCATCTTCTCTTCTAGACCAAGGCATCCCCCAATGATCTAATTGATAAATTTCATGAGGAATGCTCCTTACTAGTTTTTCCGCGACATTTTGATCGGCCAAAAAATCGCTTCCTTTTATTGTATCATATATATGAGATTCTTGGTTATCTCCTTCATCTTCAAACAACACTGCAGCAGTACCTCCTTCTGCAGATACAGAATGAGAACGCATTACTTGTACTTTGGAAAATACCCCAATACTGATATTATCTTTTCCATATGCTGCTGCAGCAATTGCAGCTCTCAAGCCTGCTAGGCCTGATCCAATAATAACAACATCATGTTGAATTGATTCTGTCACTAATGTCTCCCAAAAACGAGTATTCAGATAATACAAATATACTTTATGATTCATTCATGATAATATCTTACTACATATTGTATAATTCGAATTTTTATTAACTCGTTCTGTCTTATAAAAAATGATGAAAAATAGAGATAGATCATATAAATAAAATTAAAAGAAGTGTACACTAAAAATAATAAAAAGGTAACGTTTAACAAGATTTACATTTATTAAAGTAACCAAACGGATTTATTTTATCATGGCTATAGGGTATTCTAAAAGAGTATTTTTTGCTCCAAATACGTCTGATCAAGAGATAATCGATAAAGCAAAAAAAACTCTAAGCTCTAATGGCATAAAAGAAAAAGATATTCAGATTAACTATAATACAAATGATTTAGAAGAAGGAGATCTCTATATTAGTTATGACCCTCCAGACTTGATAATACGAATTGTATATCAAAAGAAAAATGCTGGAATCATAAAGATGAAAAGTATTGCTATGATAAAACTATAGGAATTGGAATATTTTTTTATCTAAATCTTCTAAAGTTTCAACCTTTTCTTTTCCATCTTTCATATTTTTAATGATTACTTTATTCATTGAAATTTCATCTGGAGCAACAATTATAGTCAAAGTTGCCTCTTTGGATGAAGCATCATAGAGTTGCTTTTTAAGGGATCTATTAGACATGTCATATTCGACAGTAAAACCCTTTTTTCTTAAATTGCTTAAAATTAAACGAGATTGATTTCTGACTGATTCACTGCTATTTGCAATGTAAATAATTTTTTTATTGTTTTGTGGTATCTTGTTATGATATTGTAAAGCCAGAATTATTCTTTCTACACCGCCGGCAGCACCTGCTGCTCCTAAATCAGGTCGACCAAATATTTTAGGTAATTTATCATATCTACCTCCTCCCACTAAAGAACCAATATTAGAAATCTGATCAAACACCTCAAATACAATTCCTGAATAATAGTCTAAGCCTCGAACTATTCCAAGATTTACTCTTTTGTTACTAATATTTCTCAATTCTAATGAGGTAAATAAATTTTGGAGGTACCTGATACTTTGTAGATTCTTTAATTTTTCATGAGAAATAAGATCTGACATATTTCCCTTAAACGAACAAATTTCTAAAAGGTCTTCAAGAATATGGGCATCAATAATATCCTTATATTCCATACATACCTGTCTTATTCCTTTTTTTGAAACTTTATCAATAGCTCTAAAAATAGTGCCAATTGAATTTTCATCGTCAATGTTATATTTGGTTTTAATATATTCTTCAATAATTCTTCTATCACTTATTTCAATAATAGTTTCAAGGCCTAGCTTGTTGAAAAAATTCGAAACCAATTCAATTACCTCTGCTTCAGTTTCAGAATTGAAATTATCATAAATTTCTATATCCCACTGATGAAAATATCTGTATCTACCAGCTTGTGGTTCATCATATCTGAAGACACCACCAAAATTTGCCAATTTTATAGGTATACGTAAATCCCTCTTTGCTATAGCAAATCTAGTTATACCTATTGTAAGGTCATAACGTAAAGCAATATCACGTCCGCCTTTGTCTTTGAAATTATAAATCTCATTTATTATTGATTCTCCACTTTTTGCTTCAAGTGTTGATAATAGTTCAATAGGAGATGGTTCAATAATTTTAAAATTAAAATAAGAAATAGTCTCATAAAATTTTGTCCTAAGATATTCTAAATATAGCGTATCTTCATAAGATAAATCTCGCATTCCTCTTGGTAATTCTAGCTTCACAGTAAAAATTCAAAAATGTTGGAATTTAGATTTTGCGCTTTTTTCAGTATTATTATAATATAGTTTAAAGCATTTTAGTTAAAGATGAAAGGAGAAGGAGAAGTGAAGAAGGAGAAGGAGAAATTCCGATATCTAGATCATATGACAGATCTTATAGTAGAAGCTTATGGGAATACCTTAGAAGAATTATTTGAGAATTCTGCTATTGGATTAGTTAATGCTATGTTTGAAATATCCAAGGTAGATGTAACTGATTCAATCAAAATCATTGCAGAAGGGTATGATTTTAAAAGTTTACTTTATGACTGGATAGAGAAAATAATATTATCACTTTATATTGATAGAATGATAATTACAAAATTTGATTCTTTATCATTTTCAAAAAGATACCCAGCTAATACAAATAATAATAATAAAAAAACTGAAAGAATAATTACAGAAGAAAATGAACTAGTAGCAAAGGATCTCTATTTTTCAGATAGTAATGAGTATAGTTCAAAAGATAATGCAATTTATAAACTTGAAGGTATTGGGAAGGGAGAGATAATCAATTTGGAGAAACATGAATATAAAGTTGAAGTAAAATCCATAACGTATCATGAAATGCAAATAAAAAGAAACCAAGATGGTTATTATACTACAACATTCTTAGTTGACCTATAATAATTAAATATATTCTTCTATCATTTTATATAATTTTTCTTTAATAAATTATTGATCAAGGATAAATATAAAAATACTCATAGCAATAATAATAATACTAATAATTTGATAATTGAACTTTCAGAAGAAAATTTTGAAAAATCCATAAATGAAAATAAACCTATTCTTGTTGACTTTTGGGCTACTTGGTGCGGTCCTTGTAAATTTATGTTACCCGTATTCTATAAACTAGCAAAAAAATATTCTGAGAAAATAAATTTTGCAAGGCTCAATGTAGATGACTATCAATCTATTGCTGTAAAATATGATGTCTATGCAATTCCTACTTTTATTATATTTTTCAAGGGAGAGACAATAGAACGGGCGGTAGGAGCTGTCGGAGAAAAAGGATTAGAAAATATCCTTGAAAAAATACATTAGAGTTTATGGTTATTTAATATTCTAATACTTTTAATTTTTTTTTGCCCTTTATTGTTTCTTTGTCTATATATTGTTACTGGTAAAATATTATTCTATAGAGTTATTTTCTGTATTATCCAAGAATGTTTTTGAATTAAAAATCTATTGGTATAATAATAGCAATTTTCTTAACATTACAAAAAAAGACAGACTACTTAATTCAATTTTAAATGATATTATATATAGCCAAATGCTGCATCAGATTTTCTTTTTGATTCCAATATAAAGTCAAATATCTTTTTTTCTTCCTCATTTAGCCTATGTGGAAATCTTTCAATTAATAACTTTGCTTGTCTGCTATTTAAGTCAGTATAAAAGATATCTCCTTCATTAATTTGTCTTCCAATTGTAGGGCCTCTTATAGATACAGCAACCTGCATACCTTTTGTAGCTTCTTCAAGGCTTTTTCCTTTATCTTGAATTTGATGAATGATGCCTACCTTCATGCCATTCTCATTTATGACATGAATTTTTTGTCTAAGCTTTCCTACAAGTATTTCAGCGCCAAAAACAGCAGGGTCATTTCTTCTAAATACAAATCCTTTTAAAAATTGTATTTTACAGATCGGAGGAATTTCATTGAATATAATAGAATCAGCATGTTCCTTCTGATATTGAACCCAATCAGTATAGTTTCTTACTAGGTTATAGATTACTTTTTCATTGAAAATTTGCACTTGTCGTTCTGTTGATTCTTTTTTTGCATCTTCCAAAACTTTAACATTGAAACCTAATATGGCTCCAAGGTATCTATCTTTGTCTTTAACAGCAGAAGAAGCCAAAACATCTCTTCTTGTTATATGGCCAATATCAGCAGTTTGTATAGGAATATTTTCTTTTTTCAACATATCAATTATTGCTTCGAGTGATCCTATGGCATCACATTTAAGAATCACACCTAAGGAATTAGTATTATTTATAAAAGTATCTTTGACTTCTGATTCAATAAGATGTTTAATTTTATTTTCTTCTTCTTTATTTTTTATAACATACAAAGGACTTCCAGCTAATATCCCTTCTAAATCAGGAGATACTATTCTTAGGCCTGCTGCTGAGATTACTTCATTTACTGATCTGAATTTATCACGAGGATCACGCATTTCATCCAAAGGTTTAGGAAGTAATAAAGCTTTAACTTTAGTTACTATTATTTCATCTCTTTTTGCGGCCATGATCGTATCTCCTTGCTTTATAGTACCATCTAATAGTATCATATTAGCAGAAGGGCCGAGTCCTACCTCTTCGTTAATTTCTAAGATAATACCTCTTACGTAGTCATCATGTCTTTCTAACCGCTTTTTCATATATTGTTGTGCTAATCCTACCAACACTGTCATTAATTCTGGTATTCCAACTCCAGAAACAGCACTAATCGGAACTATAGCTAATTCTTTGTCAAATTCTTTAATACGCCAAAATGCTTCTGAATTAAAACCCATTCTTGATAATGACCCAACCACTGTGTAAATTTTTTCATCTAAAAGAGTAAGAATATGTGAATCCTGTTTTTTTATTTCTTCAGTTATAAAGGATAAATTTGCGGCTACTCCTTCTGCTGCCGCTGTTTTATTTTGTTTTTGTTTACCAGTATTTATATCACCTTTCTTTTTTCCTTTCCATCCTGAAAGCATATCCACTTTATTTAATGCCACAACAAATGGAACTTTTCTTTTTTTT
>Ga0126304_10000058_pt1 | contig 28823 bp, 27 predicted proteins | sample Plot25_FD_92538 | JGI IMG/M metagenome (GOLD analysis project Ga0126304, IMG submission 92538) | Serpentine soil microbial communities from UC McLaughlin Reserve, CA, USA - Plot25 | ecosystem: Environmental > Terrestrial > Soil > Grasslands | place: USA: UC McLaughlin Reserve, Lake County... | reverse complement strand
GGAAACGCGCGGTTGGCCACCTCGCTCAGCGCCCAGCCGGTCCGAAATCGAGCGGTTTCGCTGATATCGGCGAAGTAGCGCGGTACGAACGGTGCGGTCAGTGTTGACTGATTCGTCTGGAAGAAGCCCTGCGCCGTTGCGTACACCTCGTACGCCGCGGCCGCCGAGGGATGCATCAACAACCTCCAGGCCCTCTCCTTGACATCGCCGCTGGCGAGCGCTGCCCGGGCCCGGGCAGCGTGGATCTGTGCCGCTGCGCTGGAATCGCGGTCAAGAGCATCAGAGATCAGGCTGTCGTCTTCCATCATGCTGGCGGCCCGCTCGACAATCTCCCACCGGACCTCGGGGTCGAGCTCGACACCAGCCGGCAACTGATCACCGCGATACCAGTGGCTGAGCCGGTCAATGTCTGATGAGCTACGAACGGCCAGCCGGAACGCGGTGAGCTGGCGATCCGAGCCACGTTCGCAGCGGCCCATGGCCTGCCACGCCAGTTGATGGACCCGAGCAAGCCGCTCGTGGCGATCCGGCACCGGACAATAGGCTCCGGCGAGTTGCTCAGCAGCGAAAGCGCCCAGCGAGGACAAGATCACATCAGATTGCGAGGACGGCAGAGCGGTACACACCAGATCCAGTGCGGCTGCTGGTGCGAGAGCGGCGTCGCGGACGGCGTCGCGGATGGCGTTGTACATGACCACCGAGGGCGGCTCGGCCGAAACGCGGGGCAGAACGGTAGCTACCTTGGACCAGCCATCCGGACCGAACCTGATCTTGGCCCAGGTGGCGTCGCACAGGTCGGGGATGACCAGCACGGTTTCCGCCGGAACTGTCAATGGCACCGGAACATCGCCGATGTGGACTGCGGCCACGTCTGTGGTTCTTCCGGAGGAATCTGCGGTGCCGACGCTCACCGCGTGCGTGCGGTCGGCTGTGCCAGGCTGCGTCGAAGTCCTGCTGATCGTCACCTGCGGCGACACACCAGAGACGTCCAGTGTGTCCATCCCGGTGGTTCGCAGCCACGACGCGGCCCACCGATCCAGTTCCATCGCGCCGGCCCCGGACCAACAGTCCAGCAGATCCCGAAAATCCGCATTTGCGAAGCCGTAGCGGTCGAAATAGGTCCCCAGTCCCTCCAGGAAGACGTGCTCACCCAAATAGGCGACGAGCTGCTTGATCACTGCTGCACCCTTGGCGTAGGAAATGCCGTCGAAGTTCTGCAGGGCCGACGCGGCATCCGCCGACTCCCCCGCCACCGGGTGCGTCGAGGGTGATTGGTCGGCGACCGATCCCCAGTCCTTACGGATGACGCCGAATTCAGTCCACAGCGGATACTTGGTGGCTTCGGTGCAGCAGCGGTGCGCCATGTACTCGGCGAACGACTCGTTCAGCCACAGATCGTCCCACCAGCGCATCGTCACCAAGTCGCCGAACCACATGTGCGCCATCTCATGGGCTATCACGCCCGCCCGACGAGTTCGATCGGCGTGAGTGGCACGACCTCGATAGATGAAGGTGTCGCGTAACGTGACGCAGCCCGGGTTCTCCATCGCTCCGGCGTTGAAGTCCGGCACAAAGGATTGGTGGTATTCGCCGAACGGATAGCGCCGGCCGAAAACCCGGTGATAGTAGTCAAGGCACTGCCTGGTGACAGTGATCAAGTCGGGCGCCTGTTCAGCGAGCTGTTGCGAAAGCGATGCCCGCACATGGAGGCCGAGCTTGATGCCGTCGTGCTGGTCGACAGCGGAGGCGTACGGGCCGGCGACCAGGGTGACGAAGTACGTCGAGAGCGGACGGCGCTGCACGATCCGCCAAGACCCAGGGCTCAACTGCTCGGCCGGACCATTGCCGATCACCGTCCAATCATTCGGAACGCGTACCAGTACTTCGTAGCTGGACTTCAGGTCAGGCTGGTCGAAGCAGGCAAACCACCGCGGTGCCGTGTCAAGGAACGACATGGCGTAGAGGTAGACATGTTGATCCTGGGGGTCGACATGGCGATGGAGACCCTCACCGTCGGACGAAAAGCTCATCCGACCCTCAATGACCACGGTGTTATGGGCTCGGAGACCGGTCAGCGTGATCCGGCCCGCACGCCAGCACGCGGAATCCAGCGGGACTCCATTCAGATTTGCGGACAACAACTGGTGGCCCTTGAAGTCGAGGAAGCTGGCAGTTGTCAGGCTGTCAAAGCGGATCGTGGTCCGCGAGCTGAACGTGTCAGCCAGCGGATCGGTCAGATCGAGCTCGACAAGGGTCGCCAGAACATTGAGCTGCGATGCCCGGGCTTCGGCCTCGCTGCGACACAGGCTGGACGCGATGTTGTCGAGGTGCACCCCATGATCGTCTCTCGGCAGCCTCGTCACGGAGGCGGTGGGGCCTTCAATCGACACACTGGTCCGGTGAGCACGACAGTGGGCAAGTTGACTGCGAATGATGCCGAGCAGGCACGGCAGTTGGGATTCGAGGCCTTTGGCGTTCCGCCGACACCACCAACCCAGCCGCCGTCGGTCGATCAACCGGGTTGGGCTTGGTTCGGCGCCTTCGACTCCGACGTCTTAGTTGCCCGGATGGTGGATCGGGAATTCGACTCTTGGTTCGGCGGCGTTCCGCTGCCGACCTGCGGCATTGCCGGGCTGACGGTGGCGGCGGAGTATCGCGGGCAAGGCTTGTTGACGCCCCTGTTCGCCGAGACCTTGCGGCTGGCCAAGGAGCGTGGTGCGAACATATCCGGCCTGTTCCCCTCTGCTGCGGGGATCTATCGCCGCTTCGGCTATGAGTTGATCGCGGACTACGTGGCGGTGGAGGTGCGTACCCAGAGCTTGGCGGCCTTGCCGAGACCGCAGTCCGTTCGGACGCGCCGGGCCGGTGCAGCCGACTTCGATTCGGTGCGGGGCGTTTACGACACCTGGGCTCGCGCAGAACGGGCCGCTTACCAGGCGCGGAACCGCTTTCCCGGCGACTGCCGAGCAGTTCATCTCCAGCTACACCGGGGTCAGCCTTGCGGTCGACGCGGCGGGATCGGTTTGCGGCTTCGCCTCCTGGAGCCGAGGTCAGGGTTACGGCAAAAACGCCATGATCGAGGTCGCCGATCTACTTGCGACCACAGCTGATGGCTATCGCGCGCTGTTGTCGGCACTGGGCAGCTTCGTCAGCGTGACACCAACCATCCGGATAGACACCTCGGGAGCTGATCTTGTCCGGCTGTTCCTGCCTGGACTGGAATGGCGGGTCGCGGATTCCTCCCCGTACATGCTGAAGATCTTGGACGTCTGTGGGGCGCTGAGCGCCGTGCGATATCCAACCGGCATGACGGCGGAACTCGGCTTCTCGGTGACCGGGGACTTCCTGACCGAGAACAATCGCGGGTACCCGACTCGACGTGGCTGAGGGCTCAGGCAAGTGCTCAGCAGATGGTCAAGCGGATCGGGTGATCACGTCCCGAGGACTGGCGCTGCTCTTTTCCGGCACTCAGTCCTGCGCCAACCTGCGTGCCGCCGGACATCTGAATGGCGGCAGCGTCGATCAAGATCTTGACTGGGATGCGCTGTTCGGCGGTCGGCAACAGCACATTCGCGATTATTACTGACCTGCCACCCTGAAGCGTGCATCGTCACCAGCCAGGAGCTGCACCCTCCCTAGTGATGCGAGGCCACAAGGCTGAGCAATATGACAGGCTCTCCAGGTTGCTGCTTCGGTGGCTGTACCGGACGGTTGCCGCGGATGCGGCGCCCGCCGCCGGGGAGGCGGGAACGGTTGTGGACATTGGTACCGGTCCCGGCCGGTTGCCGGTCGAGCTGGCACGAGTACTGCGACCGGGCGGCAAACTTCGGATCTACGACATCCGGGGCGAGACACTCGCCGAGCTGGCCGCCGGACCGCTGCCAGCCTCGATCGCACTCTCACCGCCGCAGGGCCGACGCATGGTCGGCCTCGCGCTTAAGGCCGTGGTCGCAACTCTCCGCGCCGAGAAGGCGTCAGAAGCAAGTCCGACTTGACGCTGCCATGGAAACACAACGCTTGTGCAGTCGCCGAAGCCCTCGTCACGGCCTGTCGCAGGATCAGCTTCATTGAGCGCACGATTTGCGTGGGCGGCGCCATATTTCGTCCCCGGCTCAGGCAGGTGAGATGGCCTGGTGAACCTGGAGGGTCCCGCCCCGGCCGACGAATGGGTGATCCCGCAGCAGTTCGGCCGCGGCAGCCAGGTCGTCGGCCTCAAGGATCGAGTAGCCCCCGGTCGGACCCTCGGTGACGCCGTCCCCGACACCCTTGCTAGAGACGACAGCGGAGCCGCCGAGCGGAGCACCAGGGTCGACGAGGGCGGACCCGACCTGGTTGACCCAGGCCATGAACGCGGCCATCGCTTGCTGCTTCTCCTCCTCGTTCCGAGGGGCACCAGGACCGTGGTAGGTGACAAGGAACTTCGTCATGACCACGACGCTACGAGCGCGCACGGGCGATCTGAATGTCCGACAGGACAAGCAGCATGTCCAATCGTCCACGGCTCATTAGGCTTGCTCCGTGAGCCGCATCACCCCGCCGTCGGACGACCTCGCCGAGGTGCTCAAGACCATCAACGTCCGGAGCACGATCCTGTGTCTCTCGCACTTCACCGCTCCATGGGGCTTCCGGGTTGACGACTCGGATCTCGCCAAGTTTCACGTCGTGCTCGATGGCACGGCGTGGCTGGACCTTGACAGTTCGGCCGAGTCGCATCGGCTCGAGGCCGGGGCCATCGTGGTACTCCCACGGGGCACCGGACACATGGTGCGGGATCACCAGCGCACCCCGGTGCGCCACCTCGAGGCGATCCTCACCGATCACCCGCTCGACTCTATGGGACGGCTGACGTACGGCGGCGATGGCGCGAGCACGACCGTCCTTTGCGGTGCGTTCGAGGCCGCCCTCTTGCCCGACGACATGACCGACGTCCTGCCGCAGGCTCTCGTGCTCGACCAGGAGGGAAGCAATCGGGTAACCCGCTGGCTGTACGCCTTCGCCGACCTGTTGGCCCCCGACAGCACGGCCCCGGGCGGCGCCGCGGTTCTGGCGAAGGTTGCCGACGTATTCCTCACCGAGTTCCTCCGACAGTACCTGGCGCAGCAGGAGGCTGCCCTGGTACATCTGCCGGCCGACGAGGGCGAGCGCGCACCGATCGCCGCCGCCCTGCGACTGATGCGACGCGATCCTCGGGCGCAATGGACTGTCGAGGGCCTCGCGCGACAGGTCGGGATGTCCCGTACGGCGTTCGCGGCGCAGTTCCGCGATTCCGTCGGTGAGCCACCTCTCAGCCACCTGAGCCGCGTCCGGCTCAGCAGGGGCGCCGGCTACCTGGCGACGACCTCACGCACCATCGGCGCCATCGCGAGGGATGTCGGCTACGACAACGAGTCGTCGTTCTCGAAGGCGTTCAAGCGGACGTACGGGTGCTCACCTGGTGCCTTCCGCACCGAATGGTCCGGGTGAGGTGCGTCAGACGTTGAAGCGGAACTCCACCACATCGCCGTCGGACATTACGTAGTCCTTGCCTTCCAGACGGACCTTGCCCCGGGCGCGGGCGTTGGCCACTGAGCCGGCGACGACAAGATCATCGAAGGAGACTACTTCGGCCTTGATGAAGCCCTTTTGGAAGTCGGTATGAATTACACCAGCGGCCTCGGGAGCCGTTGCGCCTTTCCTGATCGTCCAGGCTCGAGACTCCTTGGGGCCTGAGGTGAGGAACGTCTGCAGACCCAGCGTGTCGAAGCCCACACGCGCCAGCACATCGAGGCCGGGCTCGGTGATTCCCATCTCCGCTAGAAACTCCCGTGCCTCCTCGGACTCCATCTCGACCAGTTCCGACTCGATCTTGGCGTCGAGGAAGATCGCCTCCGCCGGTGCGATGAGCTCCGCGAGTTCGGACTGGAGTGAGCTGTTGGCCAGCTCGTCCGAATCGCAGTTGAAGACATACAGGAACGGTTTCGCGGTCAGCAGGAACAACTCCCGGAGTGCCGATATCTCCAGCCCGGCGGAGAAGACGGTACGGCCGCTGTCCAGCACCTCCTGTGCCGCCTTGACCGCGGCCAAACCCTCAAGCTTGTCCTTGCTGATCCTGGCCTCTTTCTCCAACCGCGGCAGCACTCGCTCGATTGTCTGCAGATCTGCCAAGATCAACTCAGTGTTGATCGTGTCGATGTCGTCACGGGGATCGACGGCCCCGCCCACATGCGTGACATCTGGATTCCGGAAGACCCGAGTCACCTGACAGATCGCGTCCGCCTCGCGGATGTGGGCGAGAAAGGCATTGCCCATCCCCTCGCCCTTGCTGGCACCCCGGACGATTCCTGCGATGTCGACGAAGGTCACTGTGGCCGGAACGATGCGTTCCGACCGGGATATCTCAGCCAAGGTGGCCAACCTCGGATCGGGAACGCCGACGACCCCGATATTGGGCTCGATCGTGGCGAAGGGATAGTTCGCCGCAACCACCGAATTCCGGGTCAACGCGTTGAACAGCGTGGACTTGCCGGCATTGGGCAGACCGACGATGCCGATCGACAAAGCCACGAGCGACCAGCCTAGGACGTGGCGTCGAGGGCGAAGAACGCATCCATGGCCGAGGCGAGCGACGACGGATCCTCGACGCCGCAAAGCTCGCGCGCCGAGTGCATGGAAAGAAGCGGAACGCCGACATCGATGGTTCGGATACCCAGCCGGGTGGCGGTCAGCGGCCCGATGGTCGATCCGCAGGGAACCGTGTTGTTCGAGACGAAGTTCTGCATGGTCACCCCTGCCCTCCGGCACGCCTGTCGCCACAGTGCTGCCCCAGTCGCGTCGGTGGCGTATCGCTGATTGGAGTTGATCTTGAGCAGCGGGCCGCCGTTCAACACAGGCTGGTTCGCCGGGTCGTGCTTCTCCGGATAGTTCGGGTGCACTGCGTGCCCGCCGTCAGCCGAAAGGCAGGCACTGGCCGCGAGCGCCCGATGCCGTTGATCATCATCGGCACCAAGCCTGCGGGAGATCCGTTCGACCACCTCGGCCAGCAGCGGCCCGGAGGCTCCGGATCGAGACTCGCTGCCGATCTCTTCATGATCGAATGCCGCCAGCAGTGCGACTGCCTGACCATCACCGGTATTGATCAACGCAGTCAGACCAGCGTGGACGCTGACCAGATTGTCCAGCCGCCCGGACGCCAGGAACTGCGAATCCGAACCAAAGATCACCGGCGGCGCGGTGTCGAAGAGGACCAGATCGAATCCGAGGATGTCATCAGCAGGGCACCCAGCCAACTCGCCCAGGTGATCGAGGATCCGGCATCCTTGATCATGGATCGCCCAGATCGGCGCCGTGTGCCGCTGCCGGTCCAGCTTCAGACCATCGTCGTTGACGCTACGGTCAAGATGCAGGGCAAGTTGCGGAATCCGCGCAATCGCCTCGGTCCTCACCAATCGGACATCGCCGTCGGTCACCAAACAACCGGCGATGCCCAGTTCACGATCCAGCCAGGAGTTCAGCAGCGGGCCGCCATAGATCTCAACTCCCAGTTGGGAATAGCCTGCAGTTTTCAGATCGGGATTTGGTTTGAGTTTGAACGCGGGTGAGTCGGTATGCGAGCCGATCATCCGAAACGGCGTCAGTGCACCTGCGTCCTCGGGGATCATCCAGGCGATCACTGCGCCATCGCGGATCAGGAAGTGCCCTCCGGCCGAGGAGTTCCAGGCCTCGGTCTCGGCCTGGCGGACATACCCTGCGTCGGCTAGCCGACGGGCGATCTCGGCCGTTGCGTGGTACGACGACGGCGATGCGCCGACGAAGTCGACAAGATCACGGACATGATCATTGGCGGACACGGCTCCACCGTAGCGGCCCGTCGCGAAGCCGGGTGGTGCTGGCGGGCGCGGCCTACCGTGATTTGTCACCTCGACCGGGCAAGATCTCATGCATGGACGGCTTTGCGGTCGCGGTGCTGATCTTGGGACTGCTGCTTGGGCTCCTACTTGGAGTCCTGGCCAGCATGTTGATCAGCCGCTCACGCAAGGATGCTGATCGAGCTCAGACCGAATCCTTGCTGGCCCAAGCCCGGGGCGAAGCCGCTCAAGCTCGGTCGGAGACCGCGCAGGCCCGGCAGGAGGCTGCGCATTTCCGAGCAAACCTTGCTGAGGCCAAGACCGAAACCGCAGATGTCAGGGCTGAGGCAGCGGCCGCCCAGGCCGAAGCTGCCGAGGCGTCAGCTGCGGTTGCCGGGGCAGTTGCTGAGCGCGACGCGGCCGTCGAGCGTGCCAAGGAAATCGCGTCCGACCGGCAGGCGATGATCGACCAGTTCAAGGTCTTATCCAGTGAAACCCTCGACCGTCAGTCACGAGTAGCCGACGCCCAAGCCGAGGCGCGGCTGAAGGCAACCGAGCAACTGATGGCCCCGGTCCGAGAAGGTCTGGAGCGCTTCGACAATCGGCTGACCGAGGTCGAAAAAGAGAGAGTGGCGATGGCCACCGACTTGCGCTCCCACGTCCGAGCCGTCCAGGAAACCGGTGAGGTGTTGCGGCGGGAGACCGCGACCTTGGTCACCGCGCTGCGCAAGCCCCAAACCCGCGGCACCTGGGGTGAAAAGCAGTTGAAGCGGGCGGCGGAGATCGCCGGCATGGTCGAGCGGTGCGACTTCGACCTGCAGCAAACAGCGCAAGCCGACGACCGGCGAATGCGACCGGACATGCGGGTGAACCTGGCTGGGGGAAAGTATCTGTTCGTCGACTCCAAGGTTCCGCTGACCGGGTTCCTCGACGCCCAGGAAACCGACGACGACAACGTCAGGGCCGAGCATCTGGCCGGCTATGCCCGAAACGTGCGTCACCACATTGACCAGCTTTCGGCCAAGCAGTATTGGAAAGCAGCAGATACACCTGAATTCGTGGTCTTGTTCCTGCCGAGCGAGGCATTCTTCGCAACGGCCCTGGACCTGATCCCTGACCTTTACGACTACGCCGCGGCTCGCGACGTCGTCCTGGCAACACCGACGACACTGATCGCCCTGCTTCGCGCGGTTGCGTACGGCTGGCGGCAGGCGGCCCTCGCCGAGAGCGCGGCGGAGGTCTTCAAACTCGGTCGAGACTTGCACGAGAAGCTCGGCTTGATGGGCAACCGCCTGGACAAGCTGGGCCGCGCCCTGCGCACCTCCGTCAACGCCTATAACGAGACCATCGCCACGGTCGAGGGCACCGTCTTGGTGCGGGCACGCAAGTTTCGGGACCTTCAAGTCAGCGAACGTGACCTGACCGGTCTGTCTTCGGTAGACGATCCGGTCAGGCAGATCTCCGCCGGAGAGCTGGTTGAGAACGCAGTTCAGGTCAAGCCGATGGTCGGCCGAGGCTCACGCCGACGCCGGCTCGGCGGAATGCCAGAGAGCAACGAACTGGTACGACCGGATCCCGATCTGATCGACCTGATGGATTCTGACAACGAGGACCTTGGCCCGGACGAGGAGACCGCCTCCTCTTCCTAGCCCAGGCAATCAGGACCTCTGCGCGACCAGCAGTTTGACGACGTCGTCGATCAGCTCAAACGGCAATAGCTTTCCAATCGGGAATTGACGCGTGCCCTTGCCCGCACGATACGGCGCGATTCCTTGCTCGAATCGGGCGTCGCCGTCAGGAATCGGATAAACGCTGATGTGCTTCTTCCATGCCGCAACGTGAACGAATGACTTGCCGTGGAGTTTGAAGGTTGGGATGTCGTAGCTGATCGCTTCTTCCGCCTCTGGCACGCTTCGACCGATTCGATCGATCAGTTCCACGAGGGCGGCCTGAGCCGCGGGCGGCTGGGCTGCGATGTAGGCGTCGATCGTCTCCGGCTTGTCCGCCATCTCAGCCGGACCTGGCGCGACTGCCGACGAGATCCTTGCGCAGCTCTGGAGGGAGGGCGAAGGCGAGTGACTCTTCGGTTAGCCGCTCCTCGATTGCGGGAGGAAATCCTCGACGTTCCAGTGCCTGAAGCACACCCTCGACAAGATCCTCGGGCACCGACGCGCCGCTGGTGACACCTACGGTCGCAACACCGTCCAGCCAGGCGGGATCGATCTCGTCGGCGTTGTCGACCCGATGAGCGGCCTTTGCCCCGGCTTCACGTGCCACTTCGACCAGGCGTACGGAGTTGGACGAGTTGGCACTGCCGACCACGATCACCAGGTCGCTATGCCGGGCGACCTGCTTGACCGCGAGCTGCCGATTCTGCGTGGCGTAGCAGATGTCGTCGCTGGGTGGGTCCATCAGCAGCGGGAACTTGGCTCGCAACCGGTCAACGGTCTCCAATGTCTCGTCGACGCTGAGTGTTGTCTGGCTCAGCCACGCCACCCGGGACGGATCGCCCACCTCCAGATCGGCGACTTGCTCCGGTGACTCAACCACCCTGATGTGATCCGGAGCCTCCCCGCTGGTGCCTTCGACCTCTTCATGACTCGCGTGCCCGATCAGCAAGATCTCCATGCCCTCCCGCGCGAATCGCCTCGCTTCGTGGTGGACCTTGGTGACCAGCGGGCAGGTGGCATCGATGACCTTCAAGTCACGCGATTTCGCCTCGGCATGCACGGCTGGGGACACTCCGTGGGCGGAGAAGACCACGGTGGCGCCGGCAGGCACCTCGGCCAGCTCGTCAACGAAGATCACGCCCCGCTGCTCGAGGCCCTCGACCACGTGCCGGTTGTGCACTATCTGTTTGCGGACATAGACCGGTGAACCGTAGCGATCGATCGCCTTTTCCACTGTCAGTACTGCCCGATCCACCCCAGCGCAATATCCGCGCGGCGCCGCGACGACTACCCGCCTGCGGGTCAGGGGTTCAGGCGCGGTCGAGGAGGGAGTGGCAGACACGGGACCCAAGTCTAGGTTGTCCGGTTGGCTGTCCCCTCCACGAGCCGGCGGGCATCGTAAGCTCGCGCCTATGGCCCTGGAATCCTCACCGGAGCATCCGGTACCGCTGGGCCGCGTGCTTTCGCTTGTCCGGCAGTGGATCGATCGGCTCGGGCCGATCTGGGTCGAGGCCCAGCTGATCGAAATCAACCGCCGCGCCGGTACGTCAAGCGTCTTCCTGACCTTCCGGGACCGGCTGGCCCAGGTGTCGGCAAGCGTTCGCGCCTCGACCCTCACCCTGGACTCGGCCGGGCCGCTGAACGAGAACGCCACAGTGGTAGCGCGTCTCAAGCCGGCGTTCTACGAGGCCAGGGGTCAATTCACGTTCTACTGCGACGCCATCACGCCGGTGGGCGAGGGCCGCTTGCTGGCCCAGCTCGAGCAGACCAAGCGACTGCTGCAAGCGGAGGGGCTGTTCGATCCGGCTCGGAAACGGCGTCTCCCCGTCCTTCCCCGTGGGGTCGGCTTGATCACCGGGGCCGGCAGCGCAGCGGAGCGCGACGTGGTCGAGAACGCGCACCGCCGTTGGCCAGTCGTACGGATCTTCACTCGGCACACATTGGTACAGGGTCCGCACGCCGCAGCCCAGCTGATGGACGCCGTCCAGGCGTTCGACGCCAACCCCCGAGTGGACGTCATCGTGATCGCCCGCGGGGGTGGATCGCTGGAGGATCTGCTGCCGTTTTCCGACGAGGGCCTGATTCGTGCGGTCTTCGCCTGCCGTACTCCTGTGGTCAGCGCCATCGGGCACGAGTCCGACTGCCCCATCGTCGACCTTGTTGCCGACCTACGTGCCTCGACACCGACTGATGCCGCGAAGCGCATAGTGCCGGACGTCGCGGAGGAGCTGGTTCAGCTCGACCGGATTAGGCACAGGCTCGACCAGTCCCTGCTCGGTTTGATGGCATCGGAGCAGGAACGGCTGACGGCAATTCGCTCGCGACCAGTCCTCGCCGACCCGACGGCCAGCTTCGCGGTCCGCTACGAGCAGGTGGATGCGCTACGGGATCGGGTCAGGCGGGCTATCTCCTCGCGCATCGACCACGAGGCCACCGCGGTGGCCCATCGGCTGGCCCGAGTCCGGGCCATGTCACCTCGAGCAACGCTGGAGCGGGGTTATTCGATCTTGGTCGATGCTGCCGGTCACGTAGTGACATCGGTTGCGGGGATTTCCGTCGGTGACCAGCTGGAGGCCCGGTTGCTGGACGGCGAGGTCGTGACCTCGGTCACCGCCGTCGCGCCGGAGGAGCCGGCAGGCCTCGGGGAGCGAACGTACGCATGACGACACCCGATGGCGAGCAGCTGAGCTATGAGCAGGCCCGCGATGAGTTGATCTCTGTTGTCCAGCGGCTTGAATCTGGTGGAGCGCCGTTGGAGGAATCGCTGGCACTGTGGGAGCGTGGCGAGCGTCTTGCCGCAATCTGCCAAGAGTGGTTGGACGGGGCCCGCGCTCGGATCGCGGCCGCACGGAATGATGCAGGCGCGAGCGGAGCGGACGCAGAGTCCTAGGACGACGTCAAAGTGCCGGCGAAGGCCTCGAGTGCGGCGTAGGAGGTATCGCCCTCGACAATCGTCGTCACCGCGGGCTCGTGTCTGACGAGAAACCGGCTGCGATCGTCCGGGCTCACCCGGCGCTCCCAGATCTGGCCGGAAATCGTGCTCTGCCCGTCCGCGACGCCGTCCCGTGTCTCGGCTGAGACGAAGTCCTCGGCTTCGAGGTCCCCCTGCATCACAGCAACGTAGACGTCGTCCGGGTTGAGATAGCCGAGCCGCCACATGTTGCGGAGCGAGGGCTCGCCGTTCAGATACGGTTCCCCTTTTGGCACCCAGTCCACCCTAATTGGCCGCCACTCTTCGGGCAGGTTCGCTGGTGCCAGGACCGGATACGGCGCCTCCTGACGAGCCTCTGCCAGCACCGGTTGCGGGTCGACAACCTCGACGGGATGGTCTTTTGGCAGCTCTGTGAACAGCACGGTTATGACCACCACCGGGATCAGGATCAGGGCAAGCGAACGGACCAGGTCACCGACCGTCGCCGGCCTCCGCGCTCGTGCCACTGATCCATCCTTCCAGATCACTACGATGGCGCTGTGGAGTCGGCCACGACCATCACCCGAGGTGAGTCGGTACGTGGTGAGGTCGTGCTTCAGCACCGGCAATCCGCTACCGGCCGCGTGGATGAACTGATCATCAACGGTGCATTCGCGATGGACTCGGCCGAGACCGTCAGCGAGCGAGCGCTCGGCCGGTTGGCTTCCGGCGCGCGCCGAGTGCTGCTCGGCGGGCTCGGTCTGGGTTACACGGCCGCGGAAGTGCTGAGCCACCCCATTGAGCAGCTCGACATCATTGAATTCGAAGGATGCCTGGTGCTCTGGGCGCAGGATGGCTGCACGGAGCTACTGCACGGCGTGGCGACAGACCCAAGAGTCCGGCTCTATGCCGACGACATCGCCAGTGTGCTGAGCGGTCCTTCAACGAGCCCAGAACTCGGAGAGCCAACTGGCCCCTGGGATGCGATCCTGCTCGACGTCGACAACGGCCCTGACTTCTTGATCCATCCGCAGAACGCTGCACTGTACGAGCGGTCACTGCTGACCGCCGCATACGATCAGCTGCGACCAGGAGGACTGCTCGCGATCTGGTGCCAGGGTGAAGCGTCGTCGCTCGAGTCGATCCTGCGCGGACTTGGCGGAGCCGTCGAGGTTCATCGCATCGAAGTACAGCGGGGCCAGCGGCAGCTCGGGTATCTGATCTATACGCTTCGCCGGGCGACTTCGGACACCGCGGCTCCCTAGGCCAGAATGAGGCGCATGCCGGAGGAACACCGCATAGAACGCGACACAATGGGCGAGGTCCGGGTGCCCACTCAGGCCCTCTACAAGGCGCAGACCCAGCGAGCTGTCGAAAATTTTCCCATCTCTGGCATGCCGATTGACCAGGCCCTGATCCGGGCGCTGGGGCTGATCAAGGCAGCGGCAGCTCAGACCAACGCCAAGCTGGGTGTGCTTGACCGTGACGCAGCCGCCGCCATTGCCTCGGCTGCAGGCTCAGTGGCTGCGGGTGAGCATGATGCTGAGTTCCCGATCGACGTCTTCCAGACCGGATCGGGCACATCGTCGAACATGAACGCCAACGAGGTGATCGCCTCACTCGCCTCCGAGGTGCTGGGCGCGCCAGTCCATCCCAATGATCATGTCAATGCGTCCCAGTCCAGCAACGATGTCTTTCCCAGCGCAATCCATATCGCCGCGACGCAAAGCCTGATCAACACTTTGGTGCCTGCCCTGCAGCACCTCGAGGCAGCGTTGACCGCCAAGGCCGTTGAATTCGCCGAGGTTGTCAAGAGCGGTCGCACTCACCTGATGGATGCGACTCCAGTGACTCTGGGGCAGGAGTTTGGAGGCTACGCAGCCCAGGTGCACCACGGCATCGATCGGATCTGGGCTGCTATTCCTCGGGTGGCCGAGCTCCCCCTCGGTGGCACGGCGGTCGGCACCGGCATCAACACTTCGGCAGGCTTCGCGCCGTCAGTGATCTCGATCATTGCCGATCACACAGGGCTGCCTCTCACTGAAGCGCGGAATCACTTCGAGGCCCAAGGCGCTCGTGATGGCCTGGTTGAGGCATCTGGGGTGATGCGCACCATCGCAATCAGCCTGTACAAAATCGCAAACGACCTGCGTTGGATGGCCTCGGGCCCGACGGCCGGACTTCGCGAGCTGGCCCTGCCCGATCTACAGCCCGGCTCATCGATCATGCCCGGCAAAGTCAACCCGGTCATCTGTGAGGCGACCACAATGGTGTCTGCACAGGTGATCGGAAATGACGCAGCCGTAGCGTTTGCCGGCTCATCGGGCAACTTCGAACTCAACGTGATGCTGCCGATGATGGCGCGCAACCTGCTTGAATCCATCCGTTTGCTCGCCAACGTCAGCCGGTTGCTGGCTGATCGCTGCGTGGACGGAATCACAGCCGACGTTCAGCACTGCCGAAGGCTGGCCGAGTCGTCGCCGGCGATCGTCACCGCGCTGAACCGCTACATCGGCTACGAGAACGCAGCCGCAGTTGCCAAGAGGGCGCTACAGGAAGAAAGGACGATCCGCGAGGTCGTCCTCGAATCGGGGTTCGTAGCTGACGGGATACTCACCGAGGAGCAGCTCGACGCGGCATTGGACGTCCTGGCAATGACTCGGCCACCAAGCTGACTAATACCAGCTGTGTGCCTGCCAGAAGCTCCACGCTTCGCAGGGACTGCCGTACCGGTTGTCCGTGTACTGCACGCCCCAGATGATCTGGGTCGCCGGATTGGTCCGCCAGTCACTGGCAATGGATGCCATCTTTGACCCGGGCAACGCCTGTGCGAGGCCATAGGCGCCCGAGCTGGGATTGGTCGCATGCACGTTCCACCTGCTCTCGCGCGAGATGATGTTGTCGAAGCAGGCGAACTGGCCGGCGCCGTAGCCGTACTTGTTCTGCAGGATCTGGCGCGCGATGTCGCGAGGATCGGTCGTTCCCGGAAGATAGCCTCGGTTGGCCATCGCTTTCCTCCTCGCCTCGGCGGCTTCAGCCTCGGCCCTGGCTCTCTCGGCTGCCTCCTTCAGCGCCTCAGCTCTAGCCCTGGCCCGCTCAGCTGCGGCTCTCGCCTTAGCGGCCTTCAGCCTTGCCTCCTCAGCGGCCACCGACTTGCCGTGCCGAGTCAAAGCCTTGACTCGGCGGCTGGCCAGTTTGGCGGCAGTTTTCGCAAGCCTCGCTCGTTCGGCGCTGCGTTCGGCCGCCTGTTTCAGTTCGGCTCGGGCAGCTGCGGCAGCCAGATCTGCTGCACTAACCGCTGCAGGATCTGCCGACGCGGCGGGCGTTGCCAGCACGCGTTCAGCGACGGCCACCCCCTGGCCCGATGGACTGCTGAGTCCAACAATCGCGGTCGTAACGACGAATGCTGTGAAGCCGACCCCCGCGATGGTGTGTTGCACCATTCGACGCACGGGACAGCACCCTGCCACAGCCCGTTATCGAAACGAAACCTTTCCGAGACCAGTTGTGCTACTGGTTTGGTCACGAAAGCGAGACGTGGTTTGGTCACGAAAGCGAGACGGCGAGCTCCTCCAGCATCTCGGTCACCAGAGCTGCTATCGGAGACCGCTCGGAGCGACGCAGAGTGACATGTCCGAAGAGCGGATGCCCCTTCAGCCTCTCGACGACGGCGACCACACCGTCGTGCCGGCCGACCCGGAGATTGTCTCGTTGCGCGACGTCGTGGGTCAGGACAACGCGTGAGTCCTGCCCGATGCGGCTGAGCACGGTGAGCAACACATTGCGCTCCAGACTCTGGGCCTCGTCAACGATGACGAACGCGTCATGCAGCGAACGTCCACGGATGTGGGTTAGGGGTAGGACCTCCAGCAGGCCGCGTTGCATAACCTCCTCGAGCACGATCTTGGACGTCACTGCTCCCAGAGTGTCGAAAACCGCCTGTGCCCAGGGCGCCATCTTCTCGCCTTCGGTGCCCGGCAGGTAGCCGAGATCCTGGCCGCCAACGGCGTACAGCGGCCGGAACACAATCACCTTGGAGTGCTGATGCCGCTCGACAACGGCCTCCAGACCGGCGCACAAGGCCAGCGCGGATTTCCCTGTGCCGGCGCGGCCGCCCAGGGAGACGACGCCAACACTGGGGTCGAGAAGCAGGTCCAATGCCACCCGCTGCTCAGCCGAGCGACCATGGATGCCAAACGCATCACGATCTGCCTTCACCAGCTTCAGTTCCTTGCCTGGGGTGACCCGGCCGAGCGCGGAGCCGCTGCTGCTGATAATCACAACACCGGTGTGGCAGGGCAGCTGGCGGGCCTGCTCGAGATCAAGCTTGCCGGCGTCGTAGAGCTCATCGAGCTGAGCCGGCTCCACCTCTAATTCGGCCATGCCCGACCACTCTGACTCGACCGCCATCTCGGCCCGATATTCCTCCGCCGCCAGTCCAACAGCTGAGGCCTTTACTCGCATGGGCAGATCTTTGGAGACCAATGTGACGTCGCGCCCTTCCGCGGCGAAGTTCAGGGCGACGGCCAATATCCGTGAATCGTTGTCACCCAATCGAAAGCCGTCGGGCAAGGCAGAGCTGTCGGCGTGATTGAGCTCCACGTGCACAGTTCCACCGATGTCGTTCACCGCGATTGGGGCGTCGAGGCGGCCGTGCATCAGTCGTAGGTCGTCAAGATGCCGCAGCGCCGTGCGGGCGAAGTAGCCCAACTCGGCGTGGTGCCGCTTGGCCTCCAGTTCTGTGATAACCACAACGGGCAGCACTACGTCATGCTCGGCGAAGCGGCGGAGAGCATGAGGATCGCTGAGCAATACCGAGGTGTCGACGACATAGGTGCGGCGGCCAGGTTCGGAAGACACGATCTGCCCTTCTGTGCAGCCGCACGCCCCCGCGCCCGGCCCCACGCCTCAAGTGGTCGGCCGGGTGAGTCGCCGGATCCCTATGGATCCGAGTCCGCTGCCCGTCGGTTGACGGTGCATCCATCGCCTCCCGGGCGGGCCGGCTTCCCGCGTCCCGCACTCCGACGGTACGACGCCCCCGGGGTGTGACGGAAGTGCCACGCCGCGATCCGGGCTCGGTCTACCGGCCGAAGCGACGCTCCCGCTGCCCGTAGGAGCGCAGCGCACGGATGAAGTCGACCTTGCGGAAGTCCGGCCAAAGCGCTTCGCAGAAGTAGAACTCGCTGTGGGCGGACTGCCACATCAGAAAGCCGCTGAGCCGTTGTTCGCCGGAGGTTCGGATGATCAAGTCCGGATCGGGCTGGCCCTTGGTGTAGAGGTGCTCAGCAATGTGTTCGATATCGAGTGTCTGCGCGACTTCCTCGATAGGCGTGCCGTTAGCCGCGTGCTCGGCTAGTAGCGAGCGGACCGCGTCACGCAATTCGTGCCGGCCGCCGTAAGAGACCGCAATGTTGACCTGCATGCCGCTCAGATCAGCCGTATCGCGATCCGCCGTCTTCAGAATCTCCGCGGACTCAGCCGGGAGCAGGTCGAGTGCCCCTACCGGATGGACCCGCCAACGCCCGGTCGCAGCCAGCCCGGCCACCATGTTCTCGATCACTCTGAGCAGCGGTCCGATCTCCTCAGCACTGCTCCGGGAAAAGTTATCGGTGGACAACACCCACAAGGTGACGATCGGGATGCCGAGCTCGTCGCACCACTCGACGAACTCCTTGAGCTTGTCGGCGCCAGCCTGGTAACCCGCAACCAACGGCTGGCCGGGCGCGTTGGTGCGCGCCCAACGCCGGTTGCCGTCGGCCAGCACCGCGACGTGCCGTGGTAGCCGGGAGTGATCCAGCTCGGCTATCAACCGATGTTCGTAGGTGGCATACAGCAGGCCAGATGGGTGCAAGCGGTCCAGCATTTCCCGAAGTCGCTCGATTCGGGCCACGATTGGCAGCGTATCTCCCTGCCCCCAGCGCTTTCGGGCGCGCTCACAACCAGCCGCAGCCAACGCCGCCCGTTTGAGCGGAACATGATCATGAACTACTGTCCGAGACATCCGCCCGTACTTCCCGGCAGCGGGACGAGTGCCCCGATACGGAGCCCTATATGAGCAAGCCGGTTCAGAGCACCGCCAGCGAAGGACCCGCCCAGCTGCAACCACCCGACTCCATCGACGAGCTCATTCGCCAGGTCAAGCCCGGGTTGCGCGGCTGGTTGCATGCGGGGACGGCCCCGCTTGCACTGGCAGCCGGCATCGTGCTGATCAGCCTTGCCCCCACCACTGCCGGTGTGGTCGGCGGCACTGTCTTTCTTGCCGCATCAGTCCTCTTGTTCGGCATCAGCGGCATCTACCACCGGTTCACCTGGCGGCGGCGGGGTCATGCTGTGTTGCGCCGGCTTGATCATGCCAACATCTACGTCTTCATCGCCGCCACCTACACCCCGCTAGCCCTGCTGCTCCTTATCGGCACCTCACAGGTGGTGTTGCTCAGCGTGATCTGGGCGGCTTCTCTGACCGGGCTGGTGTTCCGCCTCTTCTGGTTCGGCGCGCCCCGCTGGTTGTACACGGTTCTCTACGTTGTGATGGGTTGGACAGCCCTTGGCTGGCTCGGCGAGTTTCTTGCCGCCGGCGGACTTACCGTACTGCTATTGATCCTCGCCGGCGGTGTCTGCTACACCGCGGGAGCTGTGGTCTACGGTGCCAAGTGGCCCGACCCCTCACCTCGGTGGTTCGGGTTTCACGAGATCTTCCACGCCAGTACGATCGCCGGCTTCGTCTGCCACTACGTCGCGATCTCCATTGTCACCTACGCCGCGACCTCACCTCCGAGCTGAGTGAGGAGGTCCTCAGCCGAAGTGACCGGCAATTTACAGACGAAGTCCTGGCACACGTAGGCCGTCGGGTGCCCCTCGATCAAAGGCCGGTCGGCGAGCAGCTCGAAACCCGCCTGGTCCGGCTCGCCCGCGAGAATCACCGAGCCGGCCGGAGCCATCCGGTGGGCCGTCCGTACCAGCTCGGCACGGGCAGAGTCGCCGCTCGGTCCGACTATGGCGATCTCCAACGGCATCCGTTCCGGCGTACGGCTGATCGCGTCAGCCAGCAGCCACCCGGCAAACCGGGGCGCCCGAACAATCAGCTGACCTGCCGTGGCGGCGGCTTCCTCTGCGCGAGCGGCGTACCCGTCCTCGCCAGTCAGGTGGGCGAATTCCTGCAGTGCATGAACGGTCGCGCTGAGTCCGGACGGCGTGGCATTGTCGGTGGGATCATGCGGCCGGGCGTAGAGTTGTTCGGCATCGGCAGCGGTGTCGAAAAAACCACCTGAGCCGTCGCCGAACTGAGTCAAGATCACATCGAGGAGCTCCCGGCTGCGTTCCAGCCAAATCGGCTCTGCGGTCGCGGCGGCCAGCCGCACGTAGGCCTGTGCCAATGCCGCATAATCCTCCAGGATCCCCAGCGCCGATCCCACCTGGCCGTCGCGGGACGTCCGGCGAAGGCGGCCGTCCACCCAGTGCACCCGCCAGAGCAACTCCCCCGCCATCCGGGCTGACGCCAGCCATGCCGGCTGGTCGAAGATCATCGCAGCGTCGATGAGCGACGAACTCAGCCAGCCGTTCCAGGCAACGACCACCTTGTCGTCGCGGGCCGGGCGCGCCCTCTGCTCGCGAACTGCCAACAACCGAGCGCGGACATCGGCAAGCCGCTCCGGATCTGGGTCATCGAGGAGCTGTAGTGTCGACAGGCCGTCTTCGAACGTACCCTGCTCGGTGACGGAGAAGACCGAGGCGGCCCATGCGCCGTCCTCGGCGCCGAGGGCTGAGATCAGCTGGTCACGACTCCAGGCGTAGAAGGCACCCTCCCGATGATGACCATGATCATCAAGTGAATCGGCGTCCAGGCTAGCGGCGAACCCGCCCTCCTCTGTCCGCATATCGCGCAACAGCCAACCCACCAGGTCGGCTATCACCCGGTGGGCCAGCGGCGACTGCGTTCGCCGCCACCAGTGCGCGTAGACATCCAGCAGCAGGGCGTTGTCGTAGAGCATCTTCTCGAAATGGGGCACGACCCAACGCTCATCGACGCTGTACCGGGCAAAGCCACCACTCAGTTGATCATGGATGCCGCCCCGGGCCATTGCCTCACATGTTCGGTCGACCATGATCACCGCGTCGTCGCCACCGTGCCTGAGCAGTGCCTCCAGCAGCATCGACGGCGGGAACTTCGGCGCCCCGCCGAAGCCGCCGTACACCGGATCGAACGATCGCTTCAGCTCAGCCATTACCGCAGCGAGGTCGATGTCGGCCGGACCACCACCGTCGACGCCGATCTTGGCCAGCTGCTCGACGATCTTGACCGCGCTGTCATCGACATCCGCGCGGCGATCACGCCAGGCATCGGCAATGGCAGAAACCACCTGGGTGAAGGAGGGCATACCGTGCCGGGGCGTAGACGGGAAGTATGTGCCGGCGTAGAACGGGCGCCGATCCGGAGTAAGGAAAACGCTCATCGGCCAGCCACCATGGCCGGTCATCGCCTGGGTGGCCTGCATGTAGACCGTGTCCACGTCCGGCCGTTCTTCACGGTCGACCTTGATAGCCACGAAGTTGTCGTTGATCAACTTCGCGGTCACGTCATCCTCGAACGACTCGTGCGCCATGACATGGCACCAGTGGCACGCCGCGTAACCGACCGACAGGAAAACTGGCACATCGCGGGCGGCCGCCTCGGCAAAGGCCTCATCGCACCACGGCCACCAATGCACCGGGTTGTCTGCGTGCTGCCGCAGGTACGGGCTTGTCGCGGCGGTCAGCCGATTGCGACCGGTCATCCCTCGACCCTATGCGCCCTCGGCCGAGGTGCTCGACGGGCTCAGACTGCCTTCGACGTGCTCAGGCGCGTTCCACGGGGTCAGACCGTCAGGCTGCGCCGTCAGGCGACTTGGCTTCAGGGGTCTCATCGGGACTGCTTGGCGGCTCGTCGGACGACCCGACGTTGATCTTGCGGAACTGCCGCCGCATGCTGAAGTACAAGAACACCATGGCCACCGCGAGCAGGACAACCACGACCAGAGCGGGCCAGCCCGGCCGGGCCGTACTCGGATCGACCTCCAGCGCGACCAGGTAGGTCATACCATCACCTTACGCGCCGACCATCGCACCCGACTCGACCGCGATGCCGTCGAACAGGTCGTCCTCCTGAGCGCCAGTTTCAACCACCGTACGCACCAATTCCCAGTCCTCGGTCGGCCAGACGGTCTTGTGCACCTCCAGCGGCACCGAGAACCAAGGCCCCTCCGGATCCACCTGGGTGGCGTGGGCGAGCAGGGCCTGATCGCGGAGTCCGAAGAAATCCGCACAGTGCACTCGAGTGGTCAGGCGCGCATCATGGTCGGGATCGGGCTGCCAATCGCGCAACCGCTCGGCGTACGGCGACTCCATACCTCGCTCGGTCATCGCCCGATCAAGTGCCGCGATCCGCTGGCGATGAAAAGCGAACTGGTAGTAGAGCTTTTTCGGCTGCCACGGATCACCGCGCGCTGGATATGCAGCCCGGTCTGCCGCTGCGTCGAATGCCGCGACGGTGATCTTGTGGCACATGATGTGGTCGGGATGGGGGTAACCGCCGTTCTCGTCATAGGTCGTGACAACGTGCGGCCGGAAGCTGCGGATCAACTCGACCAGCGGCGCGGCGGCGACCTCGACATCCAGCCTCGCGAAGCAGCCGTCGGGCAGCGGCGGCAGGGGGTCACCTTCGGGGAGCCCGGAGTCGACGAAACCAAGCCAGACCTGCCTGATGCCAAGGATCTCCCGAGCCCGGTCCATTTCCTGGCGGCGGATGGCTGAGAGATTGACGAGGACGTCGGGACGATCCATCGCCGGGTTGAGGATCGAGCCACGTTCGCCACCAGTGCACGTCGCGACGACGACGTCAACGCCCTCGGCCACGTATTTCGCCGTGGTTGCGGCACCCTTGCTCGACTCGTCGTCGGGATGCGCATGCACGTGCAGTAGCCGGAGGCGTTCTCCGGCTGCATCGGTGCGCAGCGGCCGGGTCGTCATGGGGTTCATAGTCGCATCCTTCCGAATAGGCAGGGATTAGCGGGCAGAATGTCGAGGTGACCGAGGAGTCGCGGCGCGAGGTGGCCGAGCGGTTGCGGCGTCGATACCCACGTCCACGGCTGCCGCGCCCAGTGCTGGTCGCGCTGGTAGCGCTTCTGGTCGCAGTCGCGGGATGGTGGCTTGTGACGACAGCATGGCAGCGCGCGCGGCCGCCGATCTCGGCAGAGGTAAGCGCCTTCCAGGTCGAAACCGACACCAAGATCAACGTCACGTTGACAGTGGAACGGCCGGACCCTTCCCTGCCCGTCACCTGCCGGGTCGTGGCCCAGGCGAATGATGCAGGGATCGTTGGAGAGCAGGCTGTCACCGTGCCGGCTGCTGCCGCTCGCCAAATGGAGTTGAGCGTTACGTTGATCACACTGCGCAGAGCCGTAACGGCGGAGGTGCGCGGCTGCAGCGTTCCGTGACGCATCTTTGGCCGGAACCGCCGCCCTGCTGCTTGATAGGATTTTCGGATGTCTGAGAACTCGTCGCAGGCGATCTGGCTCACCCAAGAGGCGTACGACAAGCTCAAAATCGAGCTTGATCACCTCTCGGGGCCTGGGCGTGCCGCGATCGCGCAGAAGATTGCTCAAGCACGTGCAGAGGGCGACCTGAGCGAAAACGGCGGCTATCACGCCGCCCGTGACGAGCAGGGTCACCAGGAGGCACGGATCCGCCAGCTCACCGATATGCTCAACCGGGCGCAGGTCGGACCGGCGCCGGCAACATCCGGTGAAGTCGCTCCGGGCACTCGGATAACCGTGGCCTTCGACGGCGACGAGTCCGACACCGACACATTCGTCCTCGGATCCCGAGAACTGCTGGGACTCGACGAAAACGTCGACGCCACGAACGTCTACAGCCCGCAGTCGCCGTTGGGTGCTGCGATCTTGGGCAAGAAAGAGGGCGACGCCACCTCCTACGTCGCCCCAAACGGCCGTTCGATCAATGTCACGGTGGTCAAGGTCGAGCCGTTCTGAGAACGGTGCTCACTCCAGCTCGGCGAGCAGAGCTTGGGCTTCGATTGGCGTAAGTGCTCCAGTCACGACCTCGGAGAGGACCTGCTCCCGGGTCAGCCTCGTGACAGGTTCTGGTGCAGCACCGAGCCCCAGCTTCTCCAACAGCTCGGCGAATCGAAGCCGAGCCGTCGGATAGGACACTCCGAGGTGCTTCTCGACCTCCCGGAGGTTGCCCCGGGAGGCCAGGAAAACCCGAAGCAGGTCGGTGTCCTTGTCGTCCAGCGCGCAGAACTCGCAGGACGCGAAGATTCCAGCCAGCTCACTGCCGCACGCGCCACAGCCAAGCCGGGTCACGGCCAGCTGGTCACCGCACACCGGGCAGTCACGGGGGGCACGGTGCAGCCCCGGATCCGGTCGGGAGATGCGCTCGCGGCTCAACCGGGTTCGTTCGGTCACGACGCGCTGGTCTCAGCCTGGTGCTTGGAGCCAACTTGTACCGCCGCGTAGCCCATGACCACTTCGATGTCGAGTTTGGCGCTGCCGTTGCCCATGATGACTTCGTCGCCGGCGCCGGAGTGCCCGCCCGTCCAATTGACCTTGCCAAGCTGAGCCTCACCCTTAACCGTGACGTCGGAGTCGTCCTGCAGGGTGATCGAGAGAGACCCGGACTCGGCGCGGATTCGGTTGCGGCCGGTGGCGAACGCTCCCGAAATCGTGGCCTGTCCCGCTTGGACAAGGGCGTCGTTGATCTCGGTCACATCGAGGAGTTTGGCGCCGCCGGCGGTGACCCTTACCTTGCCGAGACGAGGCAGCCGCTCGGTGTTCAGCGTGCCTGCCGTCACCTCGACGTCCACGGTGATGTTTGGATTGACGCGCAGAAACAGCTCCTTGCCCAGACCAAGCGCACGGAAGTCGTCCAGGCTGCGGGGAGCACGGAGGATGCTGAACCCATCGAGCGAGGCGCCAAGTTCGCCGTCGCTGGAGACTTCGAGCACCGAGCCGTTGCGGCGCAGCACGTGCGGGCCATCGGCGGATACTGTCGCGACAGAAGTCTCGCCGACGATCCTCACTCTGCGGCCGATGGCGCGAATCGAGATCCGCTCAACTCCGTTGGTGTTGATCTTGCGCACTGGCTCGTTGGCCGACTCGGGCTCCGGCTCGCGCTCGGGCTCCGGGAAGCTCTCGGTCCGATAGCTGGCTTGATCGGGGCGGTCGGTCTCGGACGCCCATGCATCGGCGGCCAGCTCCTCGTTTGTCGGCTCTGTGCTGGCCTCTGGCTCGGATTGGCCGCCGGCTGCCGGCGAAGTTCCGGCTTCAGCGGCTTTGAGGGCGTCGATCCGGCGGGACGCCTCAGCGGCGTCAATACGCCCAGCGGCGAGCTGCTCAAGGATTGCGGTCATCTCTGGTGTTGTCATGCCATGAATGTAAAGCTGCACTTTCACTAATGGAAGATCGGGCTGCATAGTTCCGGGTTCGTTCGGGGTTCAGCGTCCTCGACCCCGGATTGAATCGGTCACCGCCGCATCGTCTGGATGTCCGATGGCCAGTGCAACTGGATCCCGAGGGAATCCAGCTCAACTTGGAATTCTGTCAGTAGCCGCGGCCGTTCGCGCACCGCCTGGGGCGGGACACCACGGTCCAGGCAGAACGCTGCCAGCGCACCGGCGGACTCACCGACGTTCCACTCCACCGGATGCAAGCGGTAGCAGCCGTTGGTGATGTGGCTGGCTCCCAAGGGCTTCCCGGCGGCGACCAGGTTCGCGGTGCGGCAAGGCAGCAGGGCGCCCAATGGGATCTGGAACGGGTATGTCGCAATATCGAGGTAACCACGCCCGCTGGCGCTGGGATGCAGGTCGATCCGATAGGAGCCGACGCCGATCGTGTCGGAGAAGTCCTCGGCGCGGTCCGCACCAGGGCGTGCCGCCACCCCGATGTGCTGCTCCACGACGCGAAATTGGCTGCGAATGCGCCGGCTCTCCCGGATGTACGGTGCCTCGGCCAACCCGTCAGGCGTGCTGAGGATGCCAGGACACAGCCGCAGCCATGGATACCCGGCGCCGCCGTCTGGTCGCGGCGCCTCAGTCTGCAGCCAGTGGACGAAGCACAGTGACAGGTCGCGGGCAGCTTGCCGGGCCTGCACCCGTTGCTCGGCATCCACCCCCAGCAACGGCGCCAGCCAGTAGTCGACCTGAGGCCAGTTCACCAAGGTCACGTCGGTCATGTCAGACGACTGATAATGGCCGGCGTAGCGAATCCGGCGGAAGCTCCACAGATCATCCTGGCCATTGCCGAAAAGTGGGCGCCTCAAGGGTCGCCCTGTTTCCGGCTCCGGGGTCACCCAGCCAAGCTGCGGTCCGGGCCAGTGTGGCGCACGGTAAGTCCGCCAGAAGTCGTATCCAGCCGGCCGCTCGATCACGTGCTCCTCGGCCGGATGGGATTCCAGGGCCACACACCAGGTCACTGCCTGCTGATCGAGGGGATCGGCGTGGGCAGGTGCATGCAGTTCCCCGGTGTCATCGAAGCTCTCCGCCCCAATCACATGTTCACAACCGGTCAGTGGCAGCAGGTCCCCCTCCTCTGTGGCGTCCAGCACGATCGGCGCGGCGACAGTCCACTGGTCGCCATCGGGGCCGGCGAATGTCACGGCTCGTACGATGTCGCCGTCGACTTCAGCGGCGATCGGCGTCATCTGTGTTCGCACTTGCAGCTGCCCTTGCTGCTGCCACAGCGACAACAGCTCGTTCAACACGTGAAGAAAGACCTGTGGCTCGGCGCTGAGGTTGCTGACCCACGCTTGGCCAGGGTTGAGCGCCTGCTCGGCCCTTGCCTTCTGGGTCAAGTCCCTGGTATCCCGGTAGTGCCGCCTCACCCGCGCCCGCATCTCGCGATAGGTCTGGGTCACTCCGGTGGTCTCCACCCAAGGGTGCTCATCCGGCGGCACGGCCTGGCTGGTCAGTTGGCCGCCGAGAATTCGCATGCTCTCGGTCAGCACGACCTTACGGCCCAACCTGGCCGAGGACAGTGCAGCCGCTACCCCGCCGCAGCCCCCACCAACGATCAACACCTCGCATTCTTCTTCCATTGCTAGGTGCCTTTGACGTTGACCAGCTGCCGCAACGTGTGGCGTATCGACACCAGTTCAGCAGCATCCGCGATGACGACGTCGATGTCCTTGTATGCAGCTGGAATCTCGTCGAGAAAGGCTTCGGTGTCATGGAACTCGATGCCCGCCATCGCCTCCCGGAGCTGGGCATGGGTGAAGGTCTTGCGAGCCCGCGATCGCGAGAGCGCACGCCCCGCTCCGTGTGGTGCCGAGTTGAGCGAGGCCGCGTTGCCCCTGCCTTCAACCACGTACGAGGCGGTACCCATCGAACCAGGGATCAGACCAGGCTGACCCGGCCGTGCCTCGATCGCGCCCTTACGGGACACCCAGACCGTCCTGCCGAAGTGCTGCTCGTGTTGGCTGAAGTTGTGATGGCAATTGATCCGCTCCTGCTCGACCACTTCGGCCGAGAGGAAATCGGAGAGGCAACCGACCACCCGGTCCATCATCTCCTCGCGGTTGAGCAGGGCGTATCGCTGTGCCCACTGCAACTGGTGAATGTAGGCCTCGAACTCCTCTGTGCCCTCAACCAGGTAGGCGAGGTTGCGATCGGGAAGCTGGGTCCGGTACCGCTCAATCAGGCTGGTAGCGATGGCGATGTGGTGCTGGGCGATCCGATTGCCGATACCTCGGGAACCGGAGTGCAGGAACAACCAGACGCGCTGCAGCTCGTCGACGCTCACTTCGATGAAATGGTTGCCGGATCCCAGCGATCCGAGCTGTTGCCGCCACCGGTCATGCCGCTCGTCGGGGTTGACCTCGGGCACCGCTTCGAGCTCGGCGATGCGCTTCCCGGCCGATCTGCTGACGGTACGGTTCTGTGCTCCGGCTGACAGCGGAACGGCGTGTTCGATGGCGATCCGCAGCTTTGCCAGGGGCCTGGCAACCAGGTCCTCTGAGCGCACCTGGGTTCGTACGGCGATCATGCCGCAGCCGATGTCGACGCCCACGGCCGCCGGGATGATTGCCCCCTGTGTGGGAATGACGGACCCCACAGTCGCTCCCAAGCCGAGGTGTGCGTCAGGCATCAAAGCGACGTGCGGATAGATGAAAGGCATCCGGGCGCAGGCCTCGGCCTGTTGCAGAGTGCTCGCCTCGAGGATGGAGGCCCAGCTGACAAGCCTGGCGTTGATCGTCTCCATACCCGAACGCCTCCTCTCTAAGAAAAGTTGGCGTTTGCTTGCAGCATACATCTAGTTATATGGTTGCTTCATGCAAGTAACAGCCGAAGCTGCGCCCCGTTCGCGGAGCGCATCCGTTGAGTCGGTGATGCACGCGCTGATGAGCGTCGGGCGACTGATCCGGCAGCGCTCCTCCGGGGAGACTCTCGACACCGGCACCTTCTGGATCCTCAAGACGATTGCCGCCAACGGGTCGATGAGGGTCACCGACCTGGCGACGTGCGTGAACCTCGACGCTTCGACGGTGTCACGACATGTGGCACAGCTGCACCAGGGAGGCCTGATCGTGCGCGCATCGGACCCCGTCGATCGTCGGGCGCAGCGAGTCAGGCTCAGCGCCGACGGCGAGAGACAGCTGAACGCGGCACTTCGCGCCCGACTGGCGCTCCTCGAACGGGGCTTGGACAGTTGGGCTCCCGAGGATCTCGAGCAATTGGACCGCTTGCTGACGCGTTTCGTCAGCGACATCGACCGCGAGACGAAAGATTCGGAGAACCGATGACTAGCGGCCCACCCTCGCCGACGACCAGTGCCACATTGCCGAGTGACTATCTGAGCCATCGCCAGATCCTGGTCGTCATGGGTGGCCTGATGGCCGGCATGTTCCTGGCTGCGCTCGATCAGAGCATCGTCGGTGTTGCTCTGCCCAAGATCACTTCTGAGCTCGGCGGACTGGACAAGCTGTCCTGGGTTGTCACCGCCTACCTGCTGACGTCGACAGCGGCAACGCCGTTGTGGGGCAAGATTTCCGACCTGCTCGGTCGCCGGCCGATCTTTCAGGCAGCGATCGTCGTCTTCATGATCGGCTCTGTGATCTGCGGCTTCGCCGGTGATATCGCAGAGCTCTTCGATGTCTCGGGCATCAACGTGATGATTGCTGGCCGAGCTGTCCAGGGTCTTGGCGGCGGCGGACTGATATCGCTGGCGCTTGCCGTAATCGGCGACATCATTCCGCCGCGTGAGCGCGGCAAGTACCAGGGACTGTTCGGCGCAGTATTCGGCGTCTCGTCGGTAGCCGGCCCGCTGCTGGGCGGTCTGTTCACCGACCACCTGGGCTGGGAGTGGATCTTCTTTATCAACGTGCCGATCGGTTGCGTCGCGCTGGTGGTCACCTCGATGGCTCTGAAGCTGC
>Ga0126304_10000057_pt1 | contig 28827 bp, 25 predicted proteins | sample Plot25_FD_92538 | JGI IMG/M metagenome (GOLD analysis project Ga0126304, IMG submission 92538) | Serpentine soil microbial communities from UC McLaughlin Reserve, CA, USA - Plot25 | ecosystem: Environmental > Terrestrial > Soil > Grasslands | place: USA: UC McLaughlin Reserve, Lake County... | reverse complement strand
GAGTCTGAAGAAGGACCGTTGATGCGCTCGGCTGATTGGGCCGGCCGTACGAGCGGAGTAGCGGTTCGTCAGCTTTCTCGAACCGCCCGTCGCGCGGCATCGGCTGTGGGGATTGCGCAGGAGCGCTCGTCGAGCCAGCGCTCGTCATCGCGAAGAAGCAACAGCCAAGGTAATTCCGGGCGTCGTCGTCGCGCTTCGACCAAAAAGCGTTGACTGCCGGAAGGCGGGTCCTTTGGACCCGCCTTCATCACGTCGCCGCCCGCCGTTCGGATTCGCCCAGCCACGCCGCGAACAACCCTACACCGATCATCGTCAGCAGCAGGCCGGCCGGAATCCACATGACTAACCCGGCCAGCTGCTGATCGCCGAGCGGATCGTTATGCCCGGGCATCGCGTAGACGCCATACAACGGCGACGGCGCGAACGTCAGCATCGCTCCAAGAATGCCGGTGTGAATCGCCGTCGTGAATACGTAGAAGACCGCGGCACCGTAGCCGGCGCGCCCGTAGCGACCGTAAAGCAGTCCCCACCAGAACAGCACTGATGTGCTGATGAACATCGCATGCTGCAGCATGTGCACCGGTTCGCTGCGAACGGCGAGTTCGTAGAGCCCGGGCGCGTGCCAGATCCACACGACCAGCCCATGCAGTGTCCAGGCGGTGACCGGAGCCGCAATCGTCCGCGCCAGACTGGCCACCGTTCGCCGCTGCAGTGGGAGAGCGATGCGACGTCGCCATGTCTCCGGCAGCGCCCACAGGCACGTGGGCAGCGGACGTCCCGCCACGATCAACGGAGCGCCGACCAGCATCATCAACTCGTGCTGGGCCATATGAGCCGAGAACAGCTCGAGGGCTGCTGCGTCAAACCACGGCAGAATCGACGCGACAAGCGCCAGCCATCCGGCGCCGAACGCCGCGCGCTCGATGGGGGATGGGCCGGCGCGGCGCGCGCGCAACTCTCGCACACCTATCCAGTAGAGCGTGCCGACGAAGGTGAGCCCCGCAAGCGCAGCCTGGTCCCATAGCGAGAAGACGCGCGGATCGGAGGTGAGGCGTGCGTCCACGCCGTGGGCGACGGCCGTGGCCGGAATCAGAACAGCGATCGCAACGCTCAACGCTACTCGCATCGACTCCACAACTGCGACGCGACCGTCGTCATGATGAGCAGTGCGATGAGGACATTGAACCCTGTCGCCACGACGGCGATGAAGTAGCTGCGATCCACATCGTTGGGACCCGCGTCAGTCGCGACCGGCTGAAGCGACACCATCCGCCGCCACGCCAGCCACGCGCCTGCTCCGCACACGATCAGCCCCACGAGTGCGATGAGGCCAAGCACTACCGGGTTGCCTCCAGCACACACCGGCTTCACAGCGGCATAGCCCGCGCCCTCGGTGAAGGCCCATGCGAGTGGACCGGCGGTGAACGCGGCGATCAGCCACGCGAGATCGAGATCGTTCGTCTGGTCGAGGCTGGTATCCATCACAGCCACCGCGGCGCCCAGTACACCACCAGGTAAATCGGAATCCACCAGGCGACGATGAAGTACCAGTAGAGGGAGTTCTCGGACACATCCACGAATCGTCGTTCCGTGATCGGGCCGGTAAACATCAACGCGGCCAGCACACCGCCGTCCACCACGTCGGTGGCCACGTGAATGGTGTGCAGGCTCAAGAGCACCCACGTGATCGATCCGTACGCGTTGTCGTCCCACCGGGTATTGAGTTGCGTGTACTCCAGTCCTCGCAGAACCACCGCGACAATGCCGATCAACGTCAGCACCACGATCCACAGACGCACCGCGCCGAGATTGAAGTTTTCCGCGGCTTTCTTGGCCAGCGCGTTGGGAATGCAACTCAACAGGATCAGCACGAGGTTCATGGTCGCGAAGGTGATGCCGGGATTTGCGAGGTTAGGCGGCCATTCCTGCACTTTCAATCGAAGGTAGAAGTAGACGATCAGGGCCATCACGAACATCGAGCCTTCGATGACCATGAATCCCACAGTGCCCCACCACACCAGCCCCTTGTGCCCGAACGCAAACTTCGGCAGCGGCGAGACGTCCACGACGGTGCGCGCGCTCATCCCTCCGCCTCCCGCAGTTTCGGGGACGCCGCTTCGCGCGTTGGCAGATCGCGCGTCGGCCGCTTCGGCCAGAACCAGCCAGTCAGCGTGATCGCCAGCGGAACAATCGCGATCGGCAACGCCCACGGCGTGAAGACGGATCCCACGAAGAACGCGCTGGTGACGACCGCACAGAGAAATGGCCAGATACTGGGATTCGGGAGTTCATAGGCGTGCACCGGTGCCGCATCCATCACATCGGTGATCAGCACTTCCCGGCAGTCAGTGCGAATCCCCGTCACCACCGGCGCAGGGTCACTACGGTTCCACATCGCGCTGCGTCCCTCGACGACCGGGATATGGAGGAAGTTGTAAACGGGTGGCGGAGAGTTCGTTGACCACTCGAGGGTTTCACCATGCCAGGGATCGTCGGCGGCAGCGGTTCCGGTGACATACGAGCGGACGGCGTTGAACACGAAGAGCGCGCCACCGGCGAGGAGTAAGAGAGCGCCGGCGGTGGAGACGAGATTCAACGTGCCCCATCCCATCTCGGCAGGGTAGGTGTAGATGCGACGGGGCATCCCCTGGAAGCCGAGAATGTGCATCGGGAAGAACGTCACGTTGAAGCCGATGAACAGCAGCCAGAAATTCACGACGCCGAGACGCTCGCTCATCATCCGGCCGGTCATTTTCGGGAACCAGAAGTAGATCCCGCCGATCAACGGAAACACCGCGCCACCGAGCAGCACGTAGTGGAAGTGTGCGACGACGTAGTACGTGTCGTGTACCTGCAGGTCGAACGGGACTGCCGCGAGCGTGACGCCTGATAGGCCGCCGAGCACGAAGATCGCCACAAAGCCGAGCACGAAGAGCATCGGCGTTTGGAGCCGCGGCCGGCCGCGCCAGATCGATGCAATCCAGCAGAAGATCTGGATCCCGCTCGGGATCGAAATGATCATGCTGGCGGCAGTGAAGTAGGTGAGGCCGAGTTGTGGCAGCCCGGTCGCAAACATGTGGTGCACCCACAGGCCGAACCCGATGAAGCCGGTCGCGACGAGCGCGAGGACCATCGCCGTGTAGCCGAAGATCGGCCGTTGCGTAAACGTCGCGACGATCGACGAGACGATGCCGAGCGCGGGAACGAAGATGATGTACACCTCCGGGTGGCCGAAAAACCAGAACAGGTGCTGCCAGAGCAGCGTGTCGCCGCCTTCGGCCGGGTTGTAGAAGTGTGTGCCGACCAGGCGATCGAGCAGGAGGAAGGTGCTGCCGGTGACGACGGCCGGCATGGCGAAGATCACCATGAACGCCGTTATCAGCATCGCCCACACGAAGAGTGGAATGCGGTTGAGCGACATGCCCGGCGCGCGCATCTTGAAGACGGTGGCGACGATCTCGACGGCCACCGCCAAGGCCGCAACTTCGGTGAACGTGATCAGCTGCGCCCAGAAGTCCGAGCGCTTGCCAGGCGAGTAGTCGGGACCTGACAACGGTACATACGCGAACCAGCCGGCGTCGGGGCCGCTGTTCAGCAGCAGCGCAACAACGACCATGATTCCGCCGAAGAGATACACGAAATAGCTGTACGTATTCAGTCGCGGAAACGCGACGTTGCGGGTCCCCACCATCAGCGGCACCAGATAGATGCCGAGCGCCTCCATCACCGGCACCGCGAACAGAAACATCATCACCGTGCCGTGCATGGTGAAGATCTGGTTGTACTGATCGGGATTGAGAAGGTGGTTCTCGGGGAATGCGAGCTGCAGCCGCATCAGGGCGGCCAGCACGCCGGCAAAGATGAAGAACGCGAACGCCGTGACGATGTAGCGCTTGCCGATCGTTCGATGATCGACGACCGAGAACCAGCCGATGACACCTCGTGGCACGTACCACGTGCGCGCGAGTTCCCGGCGGAGCCGCGTCTGAGTCGCCTCATCGGGATATGGCTCGACCCGTTCAATGGGGACTCCCTCGCGGCTGAATGCGTGTTCCATCAGCGAAGGCTCCGCAGGTATGTGATGACGAGCTCGAGATCGTCTCGCGACAGCGGGCTCGCCGGCATCCGGATGCCGGGCTTCACCTGTTGCGGGTTCGAGACCCACTGCTCGAGGTGCTCGCGTGTATTGGGAAGCGTTCCGGCGCCGACGGTCATGCGGCTGCCTACGTGCGTGAGCTCCGGGCCGACCCGCGATGCGGCATCTGTGCCGCGAATGGTGTGGCAGGTGACACACGTGGACTGCATGAACAGCTCACGCCCGCGGCGCTGCTCGCCGGTGGCAGGCTCGACGGCGGGCTGCCGCTGATTGCGAATCCACACGAGGAATGCGTCCATCGGCTCGGCGACGACGACGAACGCCATCTTGGCGTGCTGATGGCCGCAGAATTCCGCACATTGACCGCGATAGACACCGGGCTTGTCGGCCTGAATCCATACGCTCGTCACCTGGCCCGGAATGAGATCGCGCTTGCCCTGGAGATTGGGCACCCAGAAGCTGTGAATGACGTCTCGTGACTGCGCCTTGAGCACGACGTTGGTGCCGACCGGGATGTGCAGCTCGTTGGGGCTGGTCACGAAATCCTGCGGTGACACATCTCGATACTGGAACTCCCACCACCACTGATGGCCGATGACATCCGCCGTAATCGCGCCCGGGCCAGTCGGCGAGGTAAGGCTGCGTCCGACCGCCTCGCTCGAGATCGTCAGCGTCACCAACGTCGCGGCCGTGACGGCGACCGCGCTCGCGATCGCCAGTGTCAAGCGGCTGGTCGTCGCGGGCTGGTCGTCATCGGGCCGTCGCCGGCGCACGAGAGCCCATCCCAGTGCGACGAGGACGGCGACATAAACAGCAATCGAGATCCCGATGAGCAGCCAGCCGAAACCAGCAATAGACCGCGCCGCGGGTCCTTGCGGGTTGAACATCGACTGGTTGCCTTCGCACCCAGCATTGACGACGACGATCATCAACAGGATTAGCGAGGACCACGGACCACGGACCAAGGACCAAGGACGGACCACGGACCAGGGACGGACCAAGGCCCAAGCACCAGGGACCAAGGACCTCTTCACGGCTGCCCCGTCCGCACCGGCGTTTGCGCACGACGCGCGTTCTCCGGCGTGCTGTAACGCATGTGATCGCTGCGGCTCGGCATGGCGGCTTGCGGCGCCTGACCGCTCATCGACTGCACGTAGGCGACGAGCTGCCAGACTTGAGCGTCGGCAATCTTGTTGCGCCAGGACGGCATGCCGTTCGGCCGGCCTTCGACGATCGACGAGAAGATCGCCGTCGGCTCGCTGCCGTAGATCCACTTGTCGTCCATGAGCGGCGGTCCCATGCCCCCGCCACCGTTCGCATGGCATCCACTGCAGTTGTAGTAGGTGAATAGTCGCTTGCCTTCGGCCATGCCCCATGCGTTCTGCTGAAAGGGACTGACCTCCGGTGCCGGTGGCTTGGTCCCGCCGGGGAACAAGTCAGTCAACGACGCCGGCTGCGTCGCCGCGTTCGTGAGCTTCTCGACCGGACGCGATTCACGTTCGCAGCTGCTGACGATCAACGCCAGCAGCGTGGCCGCGATGGACGTCATCAAACGTCGGTTCTCCCGCTCAGGAGAGGTAAAGATCTTCACGTGCCCACCTCCGGAAGCGACGCGCGCGGCACGTGATAGATGTCGAGAATGCGATTGATGTCGGCCCGGTGCCGCTGCAGAAACTGGTTGAGCACGGCGAGACGCGCCGTGTCATTGCGACGCACCGCCATCGAGAGGTCAAAGGCCTGCGGCAGGCGGCCGTCGATTTGTGGACTCACCGGGACGATGTCGAGCGGTTCGCGCTGCTCGGCGGCAAAGTAGCCGGCGAGCGGTCCCCACACGGCCGCGACGTCTACTTCTCCGCTCGCTACCGCGGCGACGATGCGGGATGGCGGGCTATCGGCGGCGTAATCGCCATACACGCTGTAGCCGATCAGGTTATTGACGATCCCGCGCCGGCTCAGCGCGTGCGCCGGCGGCGAGTTCGCGCCATCGTCACCAATGACCTGCACGCCGACACGCAACTGCCGCAGGGCCGCGTCGTCGAACGACCGGATGTGGAGCCCGCGTGCCTTGCGTGTCACGAAGACGTAGGTCGATCGGTAATAGGGCTGCGTAGTTGTCGCCATCTCGACGTTTCGCGGCAGCCCGATCACCACATCACACAATCCTGCAAGAAGGGTGTTGCGCAGGAAGCCGCGACGCTGCGCCCACCACGTGTACTCGACCGTGGTTCCGAGGTCCCGCGCGAGGAGATCGGCAATCCGGTTTTCGAAGCCTTGTTGCTGCTGGTTTGAGAACGGCAGGTTGTTCGGATCGCTACACACGCGCAATGGCGGCTGCGCCGCGGTGACTGCCCGCGCGCAGCCGGCGCCGATCGCAAGCACGAGGCACAGCGCAGCGAGTCTCATGGGAGTCCAAAGATATAGAGGCTGCCGCCCTTTGACGTCGCCTGCGGCAGGTCGGTCATCGCGTTGACGAATCCGAGGGCGGCGGTCGCGTCGCGCGTGTCGAGCTCGCCTGCAACGACAGCGCCTGACCAGCCACCGACGCCGGCGAGCACGGCGACATACTGACGGCCGTCAGGGCCGCGATAGGTGATCGGCTGGCCGACGATTCCCGAGCCGGTCTTGAATCGCCACAACAGCTCGCCAGTCTTAGCATCGATCGCTTTGAACCAGCCGTCCATCGTGCCGTAGAAGGCGACGTCCGCGCCGGTGACGACGACGCCACTCCACACGGGAAACGGTTCTTTGATCGACCACGCCTTGCGTCGCGCGACGGGATCCCACGCGATGAGCTCGCCGCGATAACCACCAGGACCGGCATACATTCGTACGTTCGCGCCGACGAATGGCGTGCCGGCGATGTAGTTCGCTTCGAGCGCCTCGAAGTCCATGCAGAGGTTATTCGCCGGGATGTACAGGTAGCCCGTGCGCGGCGAGTAGGCCGACGGCTGCCAGTCTTTTCCGCCGGGCGCTGCCGGACAGATCTCGTGGATGACTTTTCCGAGTACAGGCTTCTTCGACTCGTCCTCGATCGGCCGCCCTTTCTGCAGGTCGATCCCCTTCGTCGAAGTGACATGCACGAACGGATCGGCCGACAGCGCCTCACCGGTCGTCCGGTCGATCACGTAGAGATAGCCGTCGCGATTGGGTCGCAGCAGGACTTTGCGGGTGGTGCCGCCAATGGGCAGATCGACCAGCACCGACTCGTTGATGTCGTCGTAGTCGAACAGATCGTGCGGACCCGTGTGATAGAACCAGACCGCTTCGCCGGTGTCGGCATCGCGAGCGAAGAGCCCCGACGTCCACTTGTTGTCGCCGGGGCGTTGCTCGTGGTTCCACGGTCCCGGGTTACCGGTGCCGTAGTAGATCAGGTTCAGCGCCGGGTCGTAGGAGATCCATCCCCACGTCGTACCGCCTCCCTGTTTCCAGGCCTCCCCTGGCCAGGTGTGGATGCCGAGGTCCACACCCTTCGAATGAGCGTAGAAAGGCTTGAAGCGCGGCCCGATCAAGACGTCGGTATCTGGGCCGGTTGAGTACGCACGCCAGGCGATTTCGCCGTCGCTGATGCGGAGCGCCGTGAGCCAGCCCCGCACGCCCATTTCGCCGCCGCTGTTGCCGACGAGGACTTTGTCCTTGGCGACGAACGGCGCCATTGTCATCGTCTGGCCCCTGTTGATGTCGCCGAGCTTGGTGATCCACCTGGGCTTGCCGGTCGCCGCGTCCACAGCCACCGTCCGGTTGTCGAGCGTGTTGAAGAAGACCGCGCCGTCGGCATAGACCGCGCCCCGATTGACGACGTCGCAACACGCGACGCCTTGCGCCGCCGCGAGTGGTTTCGGGTCGAACTTCCATTTCACCGGCGCGCCCGGCTTGGTAAGGTCGAGTGCATACAGCACATTAGGAAACGGCGTGACGATGTACATCGTGCCGTTCACGACGAGGGGCGGCGCCTCGTGGCCTCGCAGGTAACCGGTCGAAAAGATCACTTTCGCACCGAGCTGTCGCACAGAGTCTCGCGTGATCTGGTTCAGGTCACTGAAGCGAGTGCTCGCCTCGTCTTTGCCCGGACGGATCCAATCGCCAGTGTCGGCGGCCGTGGCTGCCGAGCCGCGTGATGGGCTGGGTGGTGGAGTGGCCTCTCGATTGCGATTCGCCGCATCGATGCGGCCGCAACTCGCGATGAACGCAGCGAGAATCACGACCAAGATAGCGCGCATCGTATGTGCAGCGACGTCCGATGGTGACGTCGAGCTGCGTGGGGATGAGATGCAGGAACAGCGCCAGCAATTCACCTCACTTCTGTAGGGTTCTTAACCGATGCAGTGCTCACTGTGGTGAGTTCCTTGCTTATTCCGGCCCCGGGGAGGCTGCGAATCGATCGGTGCAGAGCTGGCTGGATGTACTCGAGGCGTTATACGCGGGCTCGTGGAACTCGGCTCTGCATCGATACCGATCAGGCTTTGCGTTTCGAGGGCTGCCGTCGATCGATCACCGGCTCACCAGTGCGCTGTTGAGAATCGGTGCGCGTGCGCGAGACATTCCTCGGCTCGAGCTCGCGCTGCTACGCAACTTCCGCAAGTACGCGCACGGCGAGGCTGCAGGTACGGATTCCCTGTGGGATTGGCTGGCGCTCGCACAACATCGCGGATTGCCGACGCGTTTGCTGGACTGGACGTATTCACCACTCGTTGCGCTGCATTTTGTGACGGAGGATCCGGCAACCTTTGACGTCGATGGCGTCGTCTGGTGCGTCAACTTTGGCAAGACCAACCAACGTCTGCCGGGACGGCTCCGCCGTCAGCTCGAGCGCGAGCAATCTGACACCTTCACGGTTGATATGCTCGACGGGTTCACGTCGCTTGCCGCGTTCGATCGTCTGTCGCGTACTCCGTTCGTCGCGTTCCTCGAGCCGCCGTCGATCGACCGCCGGGTGTTGCACCAGCACGCGTTGTTCTCGCTGATGTCGAGCCCGACCGCGACGTTGGACGAGTGGCTCCGGGCCCACCCACAGCTGTGCCGGCGCGTCGTTATTCCTGCCGCCTTGAAGTGGGAGATTCGCGACAAGCTGGATCAGGCGAACATCAACGAGCGGATCCTCTTCCCGGGACTCGATGGCTTGAGTCGATGGCTGACCCGGTACTACATGCCCGCCCGGCCGAAGCGTGGTCGCGAAGGCCGGCCTGCCCCGCTGAAGCGGCGTCGCCGGTAGTCCATTCGAGGTATTCAGCTTGCATTGTTCGCCACCATGGACGACCTTCGATTGAGCGATCGCATAGACGCACTGGCCCGGATCGAACCGACGACGCTCCCGCTGCTGAGCGTGTATCTCAATACCGATGTGAACGAGACGGGTCGAACGACGCACGATGTCTTTATTCGCAAGGAGCTCCGGCAGCGCGCCAGGACATATGGCGAACGATCGCCGGATCGGGAAAGCCTGGACCGCGATTGTGAACGGATTGAGCAGTATCTCGCCGAGGAGCTGCAACCATCGACCCGCGGTGTGGCGCTGTTTGCGTGTTCGGGCGCCGGCCTGTTCGAGGCGATTCAGCTGCAGGTGCCCTTCAACGAGAACCGTCTCGTCGTCAACGACCGTCCGCATCTCTATCCGCTGGCGCGGCTCGACGAGGCGCATCCCCGCTACGCGGCCCTCCTGGTCGATACCAATTCCGCGCGGATCTTTGTGTTCGGCACCGGCGCGACCATCGATACCGTCGATGTGCAGAATCCGAAGACCAAGCATTCCAAGGCAGGCGGATGGTCGCAGGCGCGCTTTCAGCGACGTGTAGAGAACGTGCATCTCCACCACGCGAAGGAAGTCGTGGACCGTCTCGATCAGATCGTCTCTGCCGAAAACATCGAGCATGTCGTCGTCGCCGGAGATGAAGTGATCGTGCCGCTTTTGAAGGAACAGCTCCCGGAGCGGCTCAGCGCAAAATTGATTGACGTGCTGCGTCTCGACATTCGATCGCCGGAGCACGAGGTGCTGGCGGCGACACTCGAGGCGCTGCGCAAGAAGGACGAGGAGACCGACGAATCGATTGTGCAGGATCTGATCGGCGATTATCGCGCCGGCGGACTGGCGTTGGTTGGCCCCGAGCCCGTGCGAGAGGCGCTCGAGCGCGGGCAGGTCGATACGCTGGTGATTGCGTCGGAGCCTGGACAGGTTCGGGGCGCCGACGATGCCGCGAACGATCTCGTGACGCTGGCAAAGCAGACATCCGCCAGCGTGCGATTCATCGAGAATCCGCAGCTGCTCGCCGAGGTCGGCGGCGTGGGCGCGTCACTGCGATTTGCCCTGTGATTTGAGGCCATCATGAGTAAACACAACAACGTCAATCCGGATCACTACAAGGTCGCCGGACGCGAGCGGCCGGGCGAAGGCGTCGTCCACGAAGTGGAGCGGCGCGAGGCGAAGCGATTACGCCAAGGGCAATCGCGTTCGCAGGCTGGTGGGCATGTCGGCATCAGCAACCGCATGTCGCCGGACGAAGAGGCTCGTGACGCCGCTGAGAATCCACCCGTTGATACCGATGCGCCGCCACCGCAGGATGCCGCCGGCCGTGTCGGTGAAGAACCGATGGCTGGAGGCGATGGTCGTCAGACTTCAATCAAGGCCGGCAGTCGATCGATGGCTCAGAAGCAGGCTGGCACGCGTCATCCTGACGATCCGGCGCCGCCATCACGCAAGGTGTCGGGGGCATTCGGCCGCGAAGGTAAGAAAAAGTAGGGCCGGTCCTTTGGACCGGCCGAGTGAACAAGTCTGGCCGGTCCTTTGGGACGGCCAGACTAATCAGCGCGCCCCTGCGCGCTGACGCTGCGTCCGTTTTCTCGTGCGTGCGGCCTTTCGTGCCGCCGCACTTCGCGACCGCTGTGAACGCCGGCGCGCGGACGTCTTCGCCTGACGCGAAAGCGCCTGACGAGACGCCGTGCTCCGTGGCTCTCGCTTGAGTCTGCGCTCGGAGGCGCGGGCGCGTTTGGTTGAAGGCCGCTTCCGGCTGCTCGCCCGCCGCCGCGCCGATTTCGCGCTCCGCTTTGTAGAGTCGCTGGCGCTGGCAGGCGGGGAAGGAAGGTCAACCCCCGCGCGGCGTGCTTTCGACAGCCCGATCGCAATCGCCTGTTTCGCCGATCGTGCGCCGTGCTTGCCCTCGCGCACGTGATGGATCTCTTCACGTACGAATTCGCCGGCCTGCGTGGTCGGCGACTTGCCTGCGCGCTTGTCGGCTTTCGCGCGCCTCAGTGTTTCCTTTTCCGGCATGGTGCCTCCTCCGCTGTGAGAAGGACGCAACCCGAGTGCCACGCTCACTCTACCAGCGATGGCCCGCGGGTTCCTCGGCGACCGCACGTTCGAGCTCGGCGATGGTGATCTTCTTCATGCGCAGCATCGCTTCCGTGGCGCGTTCAGCTTTGGATCATCGAGTTCGAACTCGACGTAAAATGTTGCTGCCTCCTCGGCCTGATGATCGAACCATAAAACCGGGGCGACTCGGTTCATGAGCAGCACCTGCTCCTAATCAACGTGCACCAGACGTACTCCGCTGGGCTCGGCGCGCGCAAGCGCATCTTTGTGCTCTCACCTGCAAACCTCGGCGGTACTCGGGCGAAGCAGCTGATGTCGGAGGCGGCGCGGTTCGCGTTGGCGCAGCAGCTGCGGACGTCAGAGGGCGCTGCGCTCGGCGACGTGTTCAGCTTCGTCAGCGGTCTGTATTTTCGCGGCAAGCTCGCGTATGCGCGGCGGTTTAGCAGTCCACCGGATCCGAGCGATCCCGTCATCGCAGGCGGCGTGCTGGTAATCACGCCGAACGCCGGTCTGCGCGCGGCAGATGTGTTCGTGACACTCGAGTCGCTGCGCCGGTTCGCCGATGAGCCGATTGATCACGACAACATCCGCTACCGGCGGCCACTCGAACGCAGCGCGCGAGCGTTGCTCGATGCAGTCGGCCCCGACTGCGATGTGGTGCTTCTCGGCAGCGTCGCCTCTGGAAAGTACGTAGAGGTGCTGTTGCCGATCTTCGGAGACCATTTGCTGTTTCCGGCGTCGTTCGTTGGCCGTGGTGACATGAGCCGAGGCGGGCTGATGCTTCGCTGCGTGGACAGCGGCCTCGAGCTCGACTACGTTCCCATTGCCGGCGCGGTGCGTCAAGGCAAGCGGCCGCCCCGGCTCGTTCCGAAATGAACCAGCGAGCCGCGCTCGCGCCGAAATGAAAAGCAAGCCGCGGTCGTACCGAATCGAAGGGCGTGGCCCCACGCCGGTGCGAGTGCCGCATGCATTCGTGCTCGACGCGCTCGACCCGATCGGCCCCCTCACCAAACCGATGTTCGGATGTCTCGCGGTGTACGTGAAAGAAAAAGTCGTGCTGATCCTGCGCGATCATCGCGACCATCCTGCCGACAACGGCGTGTGGCTGGCCACGACCGCAGAGCACCACGACAGCCTGCGCCAGGAATTTCCCCACATGCGGTCGATTCAGATGTTTGGCACGCCGGTGACGAGTTGGCAGGTGCTGCCCGTCGATGCGAGCGACTTCGAGCAATCTGCACTGCACGCGTGCGAACTGGTGCTTACACGCGACCCGCGCATCGGCAAAGTGCCGGGCGGCCGGAGAGTCACTCCGAAGACGGGGACAGCGAAGAAGACGCCGGCGAAGAAGACGAGATGACGTACGTCGATGGCGGTGGCGCCGGCGCACCGATCAGTGCAGGCCGGCGGATCACCCACAACAGCACGCCGAGTCCGGCGACGATGGCGATGCTGCCGCTGGCCCCGCCTTCGATGCCGTACGCCCCGCCGGTCAGCCATTCAGGTCCCGTTGCCGACCCGTCTACCGGTCCGTCGGTGTCGAACCCGCTCACGCTCAGCCCGTATGCCACCGCGAGCACCAGGTTCCATCCCCAGTGGATGCCCCATGGCAACCAGAGCGAACGGGTGAGGAGATAGGCCGTCCCAAGCAACGAGCCGACGGCGGCGGTGTTGAACGCCGCGAAGATGGTCGAGTTGGGGTTGTACAGGTGCGGCACTGCGAAGAGCAGCGACAGGACGATGATGGCTGGCCATGCACCAATCGATTCCGTCAGCCGCTGAAATGGGTAACCGCGGAACATGAGCTCTTCGTGCAAGGCGGCGATAGGAAATACGGCCATCTGCACGGCCGCGGCTTGCAGCATAATGCCGTCTGGACGCCACCGGAACGACACTGTCCCGCCGATCGCGACCAGCAGAACCGCGAGGGACACCATGGCCGCGCCGAATGCGAATCCGATGGTCATCAACCGCGCGACCGGAACGTCGGTCGAGAATCCGATGTAAGCCATCGGTCGTACCGCGCGATCGAGCGTCAGGCTCAGCGCGAAAAAGATGCTCACGTTGACCGCGACGACGATGGCAAACGCGATCGCGGCGATGCCGTTGACAATGGACGCCGGTTGAAGGAGCAGACCGACACCGATCCAGCAGGCAGACGCAAGGACCGCGGCAATCAGGAACCGCCAGATCGGGCGCACGCGACCATCGGCAGTCCGCAGCGCGGCGTTGGCCATGCTGCGGATCCTACGTCAGAGCGTCTTCAGGTACTCGACCAGATCGCTCTTCTGCTGTGCGTCCAGGTTCAACCCGAAGCGCTGATTGTAGTGTTCGACGACGGCCGGAAGATCCGGCGCACTGCCGTCGTGGAAGTACGGCGGGTGCTGCCACAGGCCACGCAGCGGCGTCGTGCGATAGCGATTGGTCGCGCTCCTCGATGCGTATTCGGGTTCAGTGCCGATTTCATTCGCGTCGTGCAGCAATGGCACTTGCCGTGACGCACCGTTCAATACGTCGGTGAAGGTCGGTCCCTGGTGGCACGTCGCGCAGCCTGCCTCGTTGCGAAACAGCTGGCGTCCGCGATTGGCTGCCTGACGATCGAAGCTCCCGCGCGGAGGTTCGGGCGTGCGCAGCGACAGCTGATAGGCGAGCAGGGCCTCGAGTTTCGGTGTCACGAGATCGGGTGACTGATGAATCACCAGTCCGATGCGCGGATCGACAAAGTTGCCTTTCCCGCCCATCTGCCCGATGCCAACATAGGCATTCCAGTACGAGATCGGGCCATCGCCGGTGTAGGTTTCAAATCCCACGCCGCGCAGCCCGTAGATGGACGGAATCACGATCGGCAGCGAAGGGCTGTTCAGCGGAATCAGGTTCATCCCATCGAACGCGTGATGACGCGGGTCGTATTTGCCAGGGCCCCACATCGAGAACTCGTTCTTGAGCGCATCATCCAGTGCGGGCGAGAGCGCGACGATCGCGCCGACGTTCAGATCTCGATTCGCCCATCCGTCGAGCCGACCTCCGATTCCGGGCATCAGCGAGTCGTCGACCGTCGAGTGACAGAGCGCGCACGTGATGCCGATACTCGTCAACTCTCCCGCGTCGTTCACCTGCCCCTTCACGCCGACCACGGCATTGAGTTTCAGCAGCGCCACTGTCGTGGCTGGATCCGTCAGAAGACCGTTGGCGTTGGTGAGAATCGCGTCGAGTACTTCGCGGGGCAGGGCGTCGACATCGACTTTGAGTCCGACGCCGAGCGCCGTGACAGGATCGATCGTCGGAATGACCTCGTGCATTCTCAGCACGGTGGTCCACAACTGCTCGTCGCCAAACGTGTCGAAGCGGAAAACCTCACGTCCGTGGCGCGGATCGGAACCCTGGGCACGAGTGGTGACCTGGAAGGCGAACGTCACAGCGAAGAGCGCGACGGCGATGACGAGGGCGCACGTCGCGGGGTGGGCATGGATCGGGCGCATCGCTTTCTCCTGCCCATGAGAGTGGCGATTCGCGAAAAGGTGACGCGATGCTTACCGACTCAGCGTTACCGGCACGGCAGCGCTTCGGCGGAGCTCGGTGAACGCGGCTCCGTCTCGACACTCGAGATGGTGCGGCTGGTGCAGATTCTCCTCGCTAACCGACTCGCTTTGGGCCCGGAGTGGCGTCACTCCCACCATCGTCGCTGCCGTGGCGAGCAGCGCGATGTGGGCCGAGGTACGCACGCGGATCACGACGAGGGCAGCATCACGCTTCGGACTGCGCGCAGCAGTTGCGGTGCCTCAACCGGCTTGACGCAATAGCCGTCGAAACCCGCCGACAGTGCGCGTCGGCGATCCTGCGGACGGGCGTAGGCACTGACGGCAATCGCCGGCAGCGGGCCGTGCGAGGCGCGAACCCGCCGGATCAGCTCGTAGCCGTCGATGTCGGGCATCGCGATATCGGCGATCAGCAGATTGGCTTCGACGTCGGTCAACACGCCGAGGGCCGATTCGGCACTGTCGCATTGCACGACGCGCGCGCCATGACGCTCGAACAATGCCGCGAGCAGCTCGCACGAATCGGGCTGGTCGTCCACGACGAGGACGGTCATGCCCTGCATGCGAAGTTCCTCGTCGAACTCGATGGCCGCAGCCGGACGCGCAGTCGCATCATCGGCGTCGGCCGACACGGGCAGGCGAATCTGCATTGTCGTGCCCAGCCCCGGCCCAGGGCTCGTCGCGCGAATATCGCCCTCGTGCTGCTCGATCAAATGGCGTGCGATCGCCAGTCCGAGGCCGAGGCCACCGTGCCGGCGGATTACGCGACTGTCTGCCTGACGGAAGCGATCGAAGATATACGGCAGAAACTCGGGCGCGATACCAGCACCAGAGTCCTGGACCTCGATGACGATGGCGTCGTCCTCACACGCGCAACGCACGTCGATGCGGCCACCGGCGGGTGTGAACTTCACCGCGTTGGACAATACATTGCCGAGTACCTGGTGCAGCCGTTTGGCGTCGCCGTCGATGAGCGGCAGATCGGCAGGCGCGGTTTTCACCAACTCGATGTTCTTCGCCTGCGCAGCCGGCATCGCCCCACTGACAACCGTGTCGATGAGCGGCGCAAGCAGGACCGGCGCACGCTCGATCTCGAGCTTGCCACTGATGATGCGCGACACGTCGAGAATGTCTTCGATGAGGCGTGCTTGGAGGTTCGTGTTGCGCCCGATGACATCGACGGCGTGACGCAGCCGTTCCGGCGAGACTACGCCGGCCTGCAGCATCTGCACCCAGCCGAGGATGGCGTTCAGCGGCGTGCGCAGTTCGTGCGACAGGGTGGCGAGAAATTCGTCCTTGAGCCGGCTCGCTTCTTCAGCGGCAGCCTCACTGCGGCGCGCCTGGGCTTCGGCGCGCGTACGCTCAACGGCGAATGCTACTTGCCAGGCGATCAGACTTGCGAGCTGCAGTTCGTCCGTGCTCAGCGCGTGCGGCTCGTCGTAATAGAGCATGAACTTGCCGATGACACGACCAAGGCTGACGAGCGGGATGAACGCCATCGCGGCGATGCGCTCCGACTGGATCGTCGGCAGAAATTCACCGAGCGATGCGTCGAGTGTCACGTCGGGAACGACAACGGGTTCAGGGTGCGTCGTGTCAGGTCGCCATGGCGTGTGGCCCTCGACAGCGGCGCGATACTCGACGGAGATGCCTCGCCAGGCCGCAAAGCGCATCACACCTGTGCTGTCGAACAGGAGAATGGATGAGCGAGCGACACCGAGACCGTCGGCGAGCGCGTGAAGCGCAACGTCGCAGATCTCCTCGACCGTACGCGTTTGGCTGATGGCCCGCGTCAACGTCAGACACACGGCCATCGGAGGAGCCGTGGTCATCATCGGCTGTGTTCTCCTCAGGGTCGGCAAGCGAATAGGCAGGCGTAATGCATAGACAAGGCCACGGTTGAGAACCATGCTGAAACGGCGCCCTGCGATCAATCCCGACGGAACCGACACGACGCACCTTATGCAATTGTTCGATTCCGACCTGTCCCTCGCTGATAACGTCGCCCACTTTGTCGGCCAGGGTCTTGCGCGCGACGAGCAAGTTCTTGTGGTCATGAGCGCAGAGCGATGGAACGCCGTGGCGATGCGTCTCACGTTGCTCGGCTGTCCGGTTGATGACGCGCTACGGTTCGGTCAGTTGGTCGTCCGTGACGCCGACGAAGTCCTGATGCAGTTCATGGTCGGGGACAAGCCGCATCCGCATCAATTTTTCGCAACGGTAGGCTCTCTCATCGAGGCTCAGTCTGCGTGCGGCCGGCCGCTGCGCGTCTATGGCGAGATGGTGGACGTCCTGATCGCCCAGGGTCACTATGCGGCGGCGTTTGAACTGGAAGAACTCTGGAACGGGCTCGCGGACCGGCACCCGTTTACCTTGCTCTGCGGTTACACGTCCGGGCACTTCGGAGATCCGCATAGTGCCGCGGATCTGCGCCGCATTTGCGCGGCGCATGGCTCTATCGCCGTTGATCCCGAGGATGTGCTGGCGTCGTTTTTGGTCAATCGATTCTGAGTTCCGTCGTTGTAGAGGTTGAGCCAACCTCCGGTGGTTACCGGCGATGTCGGGGTGTGTCGTCGGTTACCCTCTCGCCGGTCTTCACTACTCAGACGTTCCAACGGATTCCATAGAGCAGCAACGTGCATTCGGCTCGCCCACGCGGCTCGTGAGCGGCCTCCGGCAACAGATATAATGTCCTGTTCGCACCAAGCGGCCCGTACGGAGAGGTACCGAAGTGGTCGTAACGGGGGCGCCTCGAAAGCGTCTTGTCGGGTAACCGGCACGTGGGTTCGAATCCCACCCTCTCCGCCATCCTTCGCTCGCCTCCCGGCGAGCTTCGGCTAGGCCACCCGAAGGCTGGCCTAGTCTCGACCCCACCTACGGAAAGCACGGCACGGATGTAGCAGGCACAGTCCCGCTTCCCCGCTCACTAGAGGTCCGCGTTCGGTAAGGTTGAGCGCACAAGAAAGTCAGATTGTGAATTCCGATCTCTCTATCGGTACGCTGGATACGCAGGCGCTCGATGCCTTACCCGTGGCTGTATGCGTCAGCGATCGCGAGGACCGCATCGTCCGGTTCAATCAGCGTGCGGTTGATATGTGGGGCCGGCCTCCCGCCTCTGTGGATATTCAGCGCGGTCCCGCCGCGCAGGTCATTCGAACCGGCCAGGCCGTTCGTGACGTGACGGTCGTCATCGAGCGGCATGACGGGTCGACGTTGACTGCATCGGTGACCGCGACGCCCCTCACCGACACGCGCGGATTGACGGTGGCCGCGGTCAGTACGTTCGTGGTGTTGCCGGTCGACGCGGATGCCGAACTCCACCGCGCCCGCCTGGCCGCCATCGTCGTGTCATCGGACGATGCGATCCTCAGCAAGACGCTTGATGGCGCGATCGAATTCTGGAACATCGGCGCCGAGCGGATATTCGGTTATACGGCCGAGGAGGCGATCGGCCGGCACATCTCGTTGATCCTCCCGCCGGATCGATTGGATGAGGAATCCGACGTGCTTGCGCGTCTTCGACGTGGCGACAAAATCGATCACTTTGAAACGGTTCGTCGCGCCAAGGACGGACGCCTCGTCGATGTGTCGATGACCGTCTCTCCGATCAAGGGCCTGGACGGACGGATCGTCGGTGCGTCGAACGTTGCGCGCGACATCACCGAGCGCCGTCTTGCCCATGAAGCGCTCACGCGCAGCCGGCGCCGCTATCAGCGCATCTTCGAATCAGCGGGCGTTTCGATCTGGGACGAAGACTTCACCGCAGTGCGCGCTGCGCTCGACGAACTGCGGGCTACAGGCGTTCGCGACTTCGCGCAATACTTCGCCACACATTCCGAGGAAGTGGAACGATACATCGGCCTTGTTCGCGTGGTAGACGTCAACGAGACGACGCTCCGCATGTTCGGTGCGACGGACAAACGCGCGGTGCTCGCCTCGCTGGACACGATCTTCGTCGCGGAAACGCGTGAGATCTTCGCGCAGGAGCTCGTCGCCCTTGCCGAAGGACACACGACGTTCGAGGCTGAATCGGTGCTGCGGACACTGCACGGCGATCGCGTCGACGTGCTGGTCAGCATCACGTTTCCCGTGGCCGGTGAGCCGGCAGACAGCGTGCTGGTCACCCTCACCGACATCACGCTGCAGAAGCTCGCCGAGCAGGCGCGTCGTGACAGCGAGGCGCTTTTCCATGAGATGGCAGATACGGCGCCGGCAATGCTGTGGATCAGCGATTCCACCGGCGCCTGGACGTTCCTGAGTCGTCAGTGGTACGAGCTCACCGGTCAGGAACCGGAGAACGCTCTCGGTCTTGGCTGGTTGAAGGTGCTGCATCCTGACGATCGCGACAGCGCCGCCGACGCCGTGTTCGAAGCCACCGATCAGCGGCGTCCGTTTCACTTCGAGTGCCGGCTGTCGCAGCCGGACGGCGATTCGCGATGGACGATCATCGCGGGGCAGCCGCGTCTCGGCAACGACGGCGAGTTCCTGGGTTTCGTCGGCAGCGCGATCGACATCACCGAACGCCGCAAAGCCGAAGAAGCGGTGATCGAAGAAGTCCATACGCGAGAGACGCTGTCGCGCGTCGGCGCGGCGCTCGCCTCGGAACTCGATCCAGACAGGCTGATTCAGTCGGCGATCGACGCGGCGACGGCGCTGACATCCGCGCAGTGGGGCGTGTTCTTTTTCTCCGTCGTCGATGACGAGGGCAAGACCCACGAGCATCATGCGGTATCAGGGCTGCCGGCGGAAGCCTTCGCCAGCCCGCCAGACGTCGCCGATCAAAGACCTCGCGGTCCGGCGATCGTGCGCATTGACGATCTGCTCTCCGGTGAGGCCGACGATGCGAGCCACATCGACCGGCGATGGCTGCCGCAGGATCTCCTCGTTCGCAGCTATCTATCGGTCCCGGTCGTGTCGCGAACCGGCGAAGTGAGGGGCGGCGTCTGCTTCGGCCACACACGTGCCGGTGTGTTCCGGCCAAGACATGAGCAGCTCGCCAGCGGGATCGCGGCGTGGGCGGCGCTCGCGCTCGATAATGCCAGCCTCTACAAGGAAGCGCAGGAAGCCAACCGCGCAAAGGACGAATTCATCGCCACGCTGTCGCACGAGCTGCGCACGCCACTGAACGCGATGCTCGGCTGGGCCCATATGCTGCGCGCCAACGTGCTGCCGCCAGAGACGCAGCGCCGCGCACTCGAAACACTCGAGCGCAACGTCCGCACCCAGGCTCAGCTCGTCGACGACCTGCTCGACGTCTCGCGCATCGTCGCCGGAAAGCTGCACATCAAAGGCGATGAGGTCGATCTCACGACCGTGGTGACAACCGCGGCCGACACCGTTCGCCCGGCCACGGTCGCCAAGGGCCTCTCATTCCGCGTCATCGCTGATCCCGATCAGCAGGTGATCGTCATCGGCGATGCCGATCGGATCCGGCAGATTCTCTGGAACCTGCTCACCAACGCGGTGAAGTTCACGCCCAAGGGCGGCCGCGTCGAGATCGAGTTGCGCACGACGGACACGGGTGCATCGGTCGTGGTCACCGACACCGGGCAGGGCATCCGCCAGGACTTCCTGCGTCATGTGTTCGAGCGTTTCCGTCAGGCCGACAGCACTGCCTCGCGCAGGCATGGCGGCCTTGGACTGGGGTTGGCCATCGTGCGGCACCTCACCGAAGCGCATGGCGGTTCCGTATCCGCTGAGAGTCCGGGCGAGGGTCTTGGCGCGACCTTCACGCTCCAACTGCCGGTTCGCGAGGTGCGCACGCGGGCGAAGACCGGTGAGACTCCGGAGACGCGAGGTACGGCACTGTCCGGGCTGCGAGTATTGCTCGTAGACGACGAGGCCGACACACGCGACGTGCTGCGTGTGCTGCTCGAGGTGCAAGGTGCCAATGTGACCGCGGCATCGTCGGCAGGCGAGGCGCTGGAGATCCTGCGGCGGCATCCGACCGACGTGCTGCTCGCCGATATCGGCATGCCCGAGCAGGACGGATATGCATTGATTGAGGCGGTGCGGGCGCTGACCACATCCGAGGCGGTTGTTCCGGCGGTCGCGGTGACGGCGTACGTCAGCTCGCGCGACCGCACGCGCGCGTTCAAGGCTGGCTACGGCTGGCACCTGGCCAAGCCGGTCGATCCGGATCAACTCATCGCTGTCGTATCGGCTGCGGCCCGAAGCCACCCCTCGGCGTCGCAGCCGTCGTAAGGTCCGCCCTGAAGGCGGACACGACAGTCTTTCTACGAGCCCTGCGCGTTCGATACTCGCCAGATCGTGTTGCCCACGTCGTCGGCCACGAGCAATCCACCGTATGAATCGATCGCGACGCCGACCGGCCGGCCCATCGCGTCCCCGTCTTCCGTAATGAAGCCTGTCAGCACATCGAGTGGCTGGCCCGCAGGCTTGCCTTCCTTGAACGGCACGAAGATCACTTTGTAGCCGCTATACGGCTTGCGGTTCCAGGAACCGTGCTGGCCGATGAACATGCCAGGCCCGAAGCTGTCAGAGACGGTGCGGGCATTCGCGTAGGCCAGACCAAGCGACGCGGTGTGCGGACCAAGCGCGTAATCGGGTTTGATCGCCTTGGCCACGAGATCCGGCCGCTGCGGTTTCACCCGCTCGTCGAGATTCTGGCCAAAGTACGAATAGGGCCAGCCATAGAATCCGCCGTCGCGCACCGACGTCATGTAGTCCGGCACGAGATCGCTTCCAAGCTCGTCGCGCTCGTTCACGGCAACCCACAACATGCCAGTCGTCGGCTCCCACGCCATACCGACGGGATTTCGCAGGCCCGACGCATAGATGCGTTTGGCGCCGGTGCGTGCGTTGACTTCCCAGATTGCCGCGCGTCCCTCTTCCTGGTCGATGCCGTTCTCGACGATGTTGCTGTTCGAGCCGACGGTGACATAAAGCCTGGAGCCGTCCGGACTCGCGATCAGATTCTTCGTCCAGTGATGGTTCAGCGGACCCGCAGGGAGGTCGGTCACCTTCACAGGTGATGAAGTGATCTCCGTCTGCCCCTTGGCGTAGAGCACCTTGACGATCGCGTCGGTGTTCGCGATGTACAGCGTGTCGCCGACCAGCGCCATACCGAACGGCGAGTTCAGTCCACTGAGAAAAGCCGCTCGGACGTCTGCGACGCCGTCGCGATTCGTGTCGCGCAGCAGCGTGACGCGGTTCGCGCTGGGCACTGCGCCACCGGCCTTGCTCTGAAAGCGCTTGAAGAACCAACCTTTGATGCCCTTACCGTCCTCGGGGCGAGGTGGGGCATTGGTTTCGGCGACGAGGACGTCGCCATTCGGCAGCACGTAGAGCCAGCGCGGGTGATCCAGATCGCGCGCGAACGCGGCGACGGTCGTCCCCGTCGTCGCGATCGGCGTGGTGCGGTGATCCGGCCAGCCTTTCGCCTCAACAACGTTGATCGTCGGGATCAGTGTCGTATTCGGCGCGGCCAGTGCCGGTTCCGGACCGGTGGTCTGGGGGATCGTCAGCTTTGCGGTGGCGCCGCATCCGACCGTGAGCAGTCCGGCGAGCAGCAGAGAACCGCGTCGAAATGTTCGGCTTTCCATCTCGAGTGCTCCTTCCGCCCCCGCGCCCTCTCAGGGTGCAAGCGTGGGGCCCGGAAGGAACTTGAGAGCGCCCGCTTCAATCGTCATGGATACCGTTTCTGGGGAGTGCGTGTCGAGAAGTTGGTCGTCCACGTGCACTGTGGTTGAGCCACGAATCTCGACCCGCCGCGCATGACGCGGCGGCATTGACAGCGGCCGCTCGCCGCCGTTTGCGCGATGGGCGAGGTACTCGTCGAGCATGCGGCGATGCTGTTCCGCGGCAATGATCACTGAGAACAATCCGTCGTTAGGGTTTGCCTCGTCCGAAAGTACGAGATTCGGTCCGATCGAGGCGATGTTCAGCACCTCTACGAGGAGGAAGTCGCCGATCTCTTCCTGTCCGTCAATCACGAGTGTCCATCGCTGTGGCTCGAGACGCGCCAGCACGTCGCGAAATGTCGCGATGGCGTCTTCCGGCTTGACAGTGGGTGAACCCTCACGCGCTTTTTCCTCTTGCGCCTTGGCGGCGGCGATGCCTGCTGGAATCAATCCGGCCCCGACCGACTCGAAGAAGATGCGCTGGCCCCACTCGGCGCGTGCGAAGCCGATATCGAGCAATTGCGGCGTCGTCCGCCCCCATGCTTCGACCAGTGTGTCCAGTGGGCCGTCGTTGCTCAGACTCCTGGCGATGTTGTTGGCGGTGCCCAGCGGCAGGATGGCGAGCGGCAGCGTATGTCCGGCCAGTACACGCGCCGCCGTGGCCACGGTGCCGTCACCGCCCGCCGCGACGGCCAGATCGGCGTGGCTCGCCAGAATGTGCTCGACGCGGTGTTCCTTGTCCACGACTTGCACGAGATCATGTCCGTGGCGCTCGAGCAATGCCGTGATTTCCTCGATAGAGCTGCCGTCCCCGGCGTCTTCGTTGTGAAAGAGTGCGACCCGCACATGTACCTCAGCATTCTGCGATTCAAGTTTCGAGCCGGCCGACTGTTTGCACTCCTCCCGGCATGCGAATCCTCGTCTCAAATGACGACGGCGTGTACAGCCCAGGTATTCGCGTTCTTGCCGAAGTGGCTACCGAATACGGTGAGGTGCGGATCGTCGCACCGGATGTGGAGCGCTCGTCAGCGGGCCACGCGATCACGCATTCGCGCCCGCTGTCCTATCGTCGGACCACGATTCAAGGACTGACCGCGTACCGCGTGAACGGAACGCCTGCCGATTGCGTCTCGCTGGGTGCGCATCAGTGGGGCAAAGTCGATCTTGTTTTGTCGGGATTGAACATCGGCCTCAATCTTGGCAATTCGATCTGGCACTCAGGGACAGTGGCTGCCGCCCGCCAGGCGGCCCTGCTCGGCATACGCGGCGTGGCGTTGAGCGCACCAGCTGGAGCTGAGCCCGATTTCGAGCCGTACAAACCGTGGGTCCGTCGTGTGCTCGATACGCTGCTTGCTGAAACCAGTCTCTATCTCGTGAACGTCAATCTTCCACGCGAGCCGCGAGGGCTGGTCTGGACCCGCGCGTCGGTGCGGCGTTACGACGGGCGAATCATGCCGACGGAGGATCCGCAAGGACGCGAGCTGTATTGGTTCACGGTCACGCCGGTCGAAGGCGCTGACGAAGGCACCGATCGGTGGGCGATGGAACGTGGCTGGATTTCACTGACTCCGCTGCGACTCGATCTGACTGAAGAGCAACAAATCAGTGCGATGCGTAGTCGTCACCCGCTCGACGAGTCGGTTGCCGCTGCTGTTTCGCCTCCGACGACATCACCGGAGGCGGAGAAGACAGTGCGCGACGATGAAGCCGCACATGCGATGACGAAGACGGTGGACGAACCCGCGGTCACGCAGCCAGTAGGCGACTGAGGGCGTGTAGGGCGACGCATGCGTCGACCTATTACGCCTTGACGAACGTCGTGATCTTCCGGCGGGTGCGCTCTCGCAGCGAGTGCTCGCGCAGTTGGTCCGCGAGTGCGTCGAGGTTGGGAACGCCGGCGATAATCACCGTCGAGAGATCGGGATCCGACGAGCGGAGATGCAGCATCGAGTAGCCGAGCACGCGCATCCCGAACGGCCGGTGGATATCGAAGTCGTCGATGCGAAACAGCTCCACACTGGACTTGATCGTCGAAAACAGTCCCTGCTCGATCTGAATGCGCTGCGTCGTGAGCGTGTAGACGATCGATCGGCTCTTCATCCAGTAGACGAGCCAGGCGATCCCGATGGTGATCACCACGATCGCCCACTGACCGAGCGACGCGATCACGGCGGGATTGCCGCTGAACAACTCGCGCTCGACTTCGGCCTCCTTCGCGCTCTCGTACTCGCCGAGATCCGTGTTGCAGAAGCGGCACTTGATCGCGGCGGCCTTGATCGTTTCACCACACACCGGGCACGGCTTGTTGTCGTCGCTCACATGGCCTCCGCGTCACCCTGATTCTGGTTAGTGGTTAGTGGTCGGTGGTCAGTCGTCTAGCAGGCTGCCACTACCGCGGTGACGACCAACACCAACCGATTGTGCCGATCCGAGCACGGTACTTGCAACCCGCGCGGATGTGTGGAGGTGTCCATGGCGAAGTACGGAAGAGGCGCGTCAAAAACCGTGAAGTCGGCGATGCGCCGACGTAAGCGCGGCACGCTGAAGAGCGGATCAGGCCGTAAGGTCAAGAGCCGCAAGCAGGCGATTGCCATCGGCCTCAACGAAGCGAGGGAAAAGGGGGCCAAGGTGCCCTCGCGAGGACGAAGCCGGAAACGGACGTCTCGCAAGCGGACGGCTCGCAAGCGGAGTACATCTCGGCGATCTGCCAGCGAGTAGTTTCTCCGGGCGGGGCGGTCCAGCGACGCGCGCCGATTCAAGGAGCCTCTCCTCGGCGCGCGTCCGTTCGGGTGGTGCGCGTCTTTTCGGCCCGTTAGTGCGTTGCCGTGCTCGAATGCACGGTCTTATTGACCGTTTCGGCCTGCTTGAGATGTGCCTCGACCGTGGGCAGCGTCTTGCCGGCCCATGCCTTCAGATCCGAATCGGTGCCTGACTGCGACTCCTTGCGCAGATCGGCCGCGACCTTGCGATGTCCATCGACCATCGCCTGCATGTATTCGCGATCGAACCCGGCGCCGCTTAGTTTGGAGAGCTTGTCCGACAGCTTCTTGTGCTCGGCGTCGATCGCAGTCGGCAGTGTGATGTTCTTGCTTTCAGCCGCGCCCTTGAGCTCATCGAGGGCCTTGCTGTGGTCGTCCACCATCATCTGTGCGAACTTCTTGACGTCCTCTGACATCGCCTTCTGCTGCGCGAGCTTGCCGAGCTCGATTTCGGCCATGTTGGCCTGAGCAGCTTTCATGGCGAATGCACTGTCGCCGGATTTCTGTGACGAGGTCTGGTTCGGCTTGGTGGCGGACTTCGGCGCCCCGGTCGGAGGCTGCTGCGCCCCAGTCGCAGGCTGCTGCGCCCCAGATGCGGTCGCGAGCGCCACAACGATCAGCATCGCGAGTGAAATTTTCATGTTGGTTGCTCCCTTGACTGTCCTTTACAAGGTCACGGTCGCAAGCCGCATGCCGGAGAGTGCGGCTCATCCAACGAGAGCGGCCAGCAATTTGCTGTCGCTAACGGGTAGAGCTCGAAATGGCCGAACCTAAAAAGCCCAGCCCGAGTTCGCCGCGCGGTTCAATAGGCGCGATACGCCGTCAGGCTGAGGTATGCCGGCGCTGTGATCTCTGGAAGCACGCGACGCAGACCGTGTTCGGCGACGGGCCGAAGGGCGCCCGCATCATGCTCGTCGGCGAGCAGCCGGGCGACGCCGAAGATCTCGACGGCAAACCGTTCGTAGGTCCGGCCGGCCAACTGCTGCGTCACGCTCTCGAGGATGCCGGGATCGATCTCCGCGATGTCTATCTCACGAACGTCGTGAAGCACTTCAAGTGGGAGCCGCGCGGCAAGCGGAGGATTCACAAGAAGCCGCGCCACAGCGAAGTTCAGGCCTGCCGCGTCTGGCTCGATGCCGAGATCGCGATGATCAAGCCGCGCGCGATTGTGGCGCTTGGCGCAACAGCGGCGCAGGCAGTGATCGGCACCGCCGCCAAAGTGACACGCGATCGAACGAAGTCGTTTCCCTCATCCCTCGCGCCCCTCGTCACGCTCACCGTGCATCCGTCGTCGATCCTGCGCGCGCCGGATTCCGAAACGCGCGCGTCCGAGCGCGCCCGTTTCGTGGACGATCTGCGCAGCATCGCTGCCCAGGTCAAACCTTGAAGGAGTGAATGCCGATGCGCACACCTCTCGCGACCCTGGTCATCGGAATCATTGCGCTTGGAAGCCTTGTGTCGGCGCAGCTTCCGCCGCAGCCGCCGCAAAGTCCGCGGCCAACGTCTGCTCAACGGCCGACGGCGCGCGGCTCGGAAGGTCTCGTCACGCTCGAAGGGTGTCTGGTCCGTGAAGCCGACGTCCAGGGCCGCTGGCCGAAGACGCCCGACCGCCCTGGGGTGACTGGCGACTACGTGCTGACTCGCGCGAAAGTGGTTAAGGGCACCGCGCCCTCCTCCCTGACAGGCATGTACGACGTGGACGATATCGACGCCGGACTGCTCGAATCGTTCGCCGGCCAGCGCGTGCAGATCGAAGGCTGGTTCGACGAGCTCGATCGTGCGGCGAATCCGACCGGTCGCGACCGCGCCGATGACGCCCTTGTCGAAATTCGTGGCAGCGCCATCCGCGCAATCGCCAAGGATTGTCAGGACTGATTGAGCGCTCGTTGCACCTGGCGCGCAGCGCGTCTGCCGGTGGCGATCGCGCCGTGGACTGTCCCTGTCGCGCCCTCGGTGTCGGTCGCTTCGCCGGCGAAGAACAGCGTGCCCGCAAGCGGACGCGCGAGCGTCGTGGTTGCGTCAACGCCGCCCACCGTGGCATAGCTGTACGCTCCGCGCGCAAACGGGTCGTGCGCCCAGTCGTGCATCCACAGCTCTTCGACCATCGATCGCATTCGCCGTTGCGTGAGGCCGCACTGCCGTGCGAGCGCGTTCACCGCGCGCGCTGTGATCTCGGCCGCAGGCCGTTCGAGAAGCCTTTGCGCCCGCGGTCCGCCACACCACCCGACGATGAGCGGCGCGGCGAACGGGTACGTCGTCCACCACGTCGGAAAGTCCTTGTCGGAGGTGTGGAGAAAGCTCATTCGCTCAACGCCTTCCGACGCGTGCGTCGTGGCGAACGTCTCGTCAGCCCAGAATCGTTCGCTGAGGCGCAGCACCACGCGGACAACGTCGCCCATCGCCAGATGCGCGAGGGCCTGTGCTTTGCCACGGAGCTCTGGGTCGAAGGCGATTGCTCCACGACCGTCCGGCGGCGCCTGTAACACGCCGAGCGGTATCGTGACGATTGCGGCCCGCGCGGTGATCGGCTTCCTGCGTGCCATCTCGATCACCACACGCCCTGGTTTCCAGCGCACGGCGGTCACGATAGATGAGACCCTGAGACGTGAGGAGAGTGGTTCGGCGAGCCAGGCGATGACGCGATCGTAGCCCTCGACGACGCGCGCCAGCCGCCGCTCGCGAACGTCATCACCGGGACTGCCACCATCCGCGAGGGCCCGTGCGCTGATCAGGTGGGGGTCGGCGGCGTGAAATCCTTCGACGTACTCACGGGCGAGTCTTCGTTCGGCCGCGAGGCGGCGTCCGCCTGGCTTCTCACGAAGGACATCATCGAAGCTGCGATCGGTCTGTCTGTTGTGATGTCCGCCTTTACGAGGACCTGTCGTATCGAGCAGACGCATCGCGCGATCGAGACGATCCCAGAAGCCGGTCAGCGGCCGCAGTCCCGCTCGCGTCGGTTTCCATCGCGTGCCACACACGTCAGCAGAAGCGAGGGACGCCTCGTCCAAAAGCTGTTGCAGCTCGGGTGCCTGGCCATGAATGAACTCGGCGCCGAGTTCGATCGGGCGAAGCGTGTCGGGTGATGTGATGGTGAAGACGCGGCCGCCAATGCGATCGCGCGCCTCGAGGACGACAACCTCAATGTCGGCCTCATGCAGGGCATGCGCAGCCGCAAGTCCGGCCGCGCCGGCGCCGATCACCACGACCACGCTAGCAATGTACTGCAATTGCGCCAAAAGCCTAGAGCCGAAGCCCAGAGATGGCCTTGCTGATCGCGTCGCGCACACCGATGAACGTCTGCACGTCTGGTTCGCGGTGTTGACGCTTTCCGCGACCGTCTTGGTGCCGTCCTCGGTGGCTTTCCCCGTGTCGTTGATCGTTTGCAGCATGCCGTTGACGAGCGTGTTGATTTTTCCGGCCGAGGTCTTGGTCTGATCGGCGAGCTTGCGAATCTCGGCGGCGACGACCCAGAAGCCACGCCCCTGCTCACCTG
>Ga0126304_10000056_pt1 | contig 28946 bp, 28 predicted proteins | sample Plot25_FD_92538 | JGI IMG/M metagenome (GOLD analysis project Ga0126304, IMG submission 92538) | Serpentine soil microbial communities from UC McLaughlin Reserve, CA, USA - Plot25 | ecosystem: Environmental > Terrestrial > Soil > Grasslands | place: USA: UC McLaughlin Reserve, Lake County... | reverse complement strand
GATAAAGGTCCAACCACTCCAAGCTGAGCCAAAAATGTAAGGTCGTCACGAATTGCTTTGTGTTCTGCTATTTTTCCATCTTCACCAATACGGTATATATGAACTGCTTCGTAAGAGATTTTATTCCCTGTTGGTGGGAGAATAAAGAAGTTGCCTGTGTTTGTACCTGTCACATTTATTATGGAAACAACCTTATCACCTTGTGTAATGATTGCCTACTCTTCATGTCTAAGATCAGGAAAGGCAAGTCGTAGATTTTTAACAGTATCTATAAACTCCTCAGGACCTCTCAGCTGTCCTCTAACTGGATCTACCTGCGATTCATGATTAAAGTATTGTGGGCTTATGAACTGAGAAACGTTGGATACATCTCTTGTATTAAAAGCTTCAATAACTTGTCTGGCTAGCTTAGTATTGTTTTGTTCAGTTGTTTCTTCTTCTGCACCTTGTCCTGATGCATTATCTATCATAGACATTGCAGGCAATAATACTGCTACAAACAACACTAATCCAAAAGTTGTTGAAGTCATCAATACCCTTCTTAAATCATAATCCCGTAGTTCTAGAGACCTGTATTCAAAACTCATAATATAATCATATTTTAGTTATTTATGACATTTCAAAATTAAGTTTCAGAGCGTGAATGGGCAGGTTTTAGCCACCGGACAACTGGGATCGCCACTGAGCTATGCCAATCGTGCATTTTATCTAAACACTAACGATTTTACCGAGTCCTCTGGGTTTAACTGTCAGCTAAATACTTTGCAAAAGATAGACGAGAGAATACAAGAGATGGAAATACAAGTACAAGAATAACCAGCCACAAATGGCACGTTCTAGTAGTAATAGAGGAGTCAAAGAAGAGCGTACGTGTGACTCTTGGTATGCTTTTGTCTCCCAAAAGACTTATGACATACTTCTATCCTCTATTACTATCATATTCTACAACATTACAATATATGAATAATGAATACAGCTAGATAGCAAAAACTAAAAGCTTTCCTTGCGACATGTAAACACCGGTTGACATTCAAAGAGATTCATAAACTTGTTCAATCACAACATCAGCATCTTTTAACTTAACGGATAAAAATAGTTCTAAGCTAAGTTAGAACAAGTATAGACTATTTTCTATGTCTTTTGTAGTCTCTAAAATATCCGTCAGCAGTCATTGTCCTGTAAATTAAAGCATAAGGAGATTATTACCGTCTAAGCCATCTGTTTTGTCATATTCGCCTGGTATTACTAGTGTCATAAGTCTTTTGCTACTGATAACAACAACAGTGGATGGAACTTTAACGCCAAAAATACAATCAGCTGACGCAGGTAGCGCAGCTAATCAAACAGGTGAAAAAATGCAATCTGAAATGACTAATGCCACCCAAGAGTTAAATCTGCAGCAAACCAAACAGGTGAAAAAGGACAGTCTATGTTGAACAAGACAGGCGAAACATTACAACAGATTAATCCTTTCAAGCAGTCCAATTCAGTCATCTGAACATAATAGTAATCAAAAGGATGCAAGCTAAAACTTTCGTACATGGTACTCGACATAATTAGCAGCAAATTCCAATTAATATATTCAAGGAAACGATGCTGATAAAATAACTGACATAATTGGGTTTTAAATGTGACCAGCCCTATACCCAGTGATAAAGTAACTGCGAAGTACTAGTAGCTTACTTCCTCTTCATTAGGGTTGTCTGGTGTATTATCATTGTTTACAAATTTCCATTGACTGAGTCAAAGTTGCTTGCGTAAATCCAGCGATAATTTTGTTGTATCAGGAGCACTGCCAAAGTTAATTCCAATGCCAAATCACGGGAGATTTATATTCTTCGTATAGACTTTTGTTACAAAAAGAACAGTCTATAAAGGAAAGCCAAATGAGCTTTTTTCTAATTTTAGTATCGGAATGTATAATGATTTAGCGTCATTACCTATTTTATCTACAAAACTATATTCGCCGGTTAGCCTTTTAAGCTCAATCCATTTCTTGGTCGGCTCATTATCAAGTTCTTTATATCGGATAATGGTACCAAGAGCACCAGATACTGTAAAAAGAATATCTTTGTTGCTGTACTTTATGTGATAAAGCATTGGAACTAAACCTAAAGGAGATTCTGCAGCATATAAGATTACCTTTAAGAGATCACCTATGTTTGTGTGTTTCAAATAGATTATAGAAGGAGGAGTAATATCTTGACCTTTCTTTCTCATGTCGACTAAGGTTAGTTAGACTAATATGCTAATAGACTTTTTTATGTGTAAAGGTCCATTAGCTGATGTAGATTTAATATTTTTTATGTGAAATGATACTTATAATTTCACAAATATCTAGTCCATTTTTCACATTCTTTGTTTTTGAGTTATAGATAAGCCAGAACTGAATGTAGCCGCTTTCCATCAGTGCATGTAACAAATACGTATGAGTACCGTTCTTCAGGAATTCGATTTTAGGAGCTATGAAATCTGTTTAGCTCTTATGAATTTAAAGTATCAAAAAACTGAAATGAGATGATGGTAATTATAATCGGTTAGAAATGAAAGAACTTCTATTAGGCTGTTCTGGCTGGAATTATGGCGATAGTCCAGATAAAGGGGGTTGGGCGGGGGTATTTTATCCTGACAAGGATATCAAAAGACTCAGGTTCTATTCCCAATTCTTCAATACAGCGGAAATGGATTCCATATTTTATGAGAAATTCTATTCTAAGATGACTAAAGGTACGTTTATTGGAATGGTGAGAGCAACACCAGACAAATTTCAATTCTCAGTTAAAGTACCGGAAACCATTACCCATAACAAAAGGTTGGACATCAATAAAAATGCTATGGCAGATTTTGAGGAATTTCTTGATAAGATATCTCCTCTAAAAAATGCAAACAAGCTAGGTGCTGTGTTGATTCAACTTCCACCTAGTTTTACTGTTAATGATTTTAAGAAAATAGAAGGATTTCTTGACAAATTACCATCATCAGGTTATCACTACGCAGTTGAGTTCAGACATCCCTCATGGAAAACAGAAGGACCATGGGATATGCTAAAACATTATAATATTGCGGCTGTTATGACAGATTCTCCTGCAAAAGAAAATCTGGAATTCCTGTCTGATGTCACTATGACTACCCCCGACCATTCATTTATTAGATTTCATGGAAGAAATACAAAAGGACATTACTGGTACAATTACCTCTATAGTAAAGAGGAACTAAAACCATGGGTTGAAAAAGTGGAGCAAATTAGAAAAGAGACTAAAGTTTTAAGAGCATACTTTAACAACCATTATGGAGGAAAAGCTGTTATTAATGCTCTGCAATTCAAACAGATGCTTGGTAATAAATTATCAGAAAATGAGAAAAATGCACTCGAACGAGCCCAGAAATACATGCCTAGTATACAATCGACTCTATCAGTCCTTTGAAATGTACTAACTAAATTGAATATGTTACAATAAAATGTAATGCTTTTTCATCTTAGTCAACTTCCCCTCTAATTTCAAAAAAATTTTTATTTTATCTGTGTCTACGAAAATCTATTTTCTTCTTCTTTTCCTCTTGCATATGATGAAGTCTGTCTTTTTCGTGTAGGAATTGTGCTCCGCAATTCTGGCATTTGAGAATAAGCCTGTGATGTTCCTCCCTTGAATGTTTGATAAGATGTTCGTGTTTGTCGAATGTGTTATGACATATTTCGCACCGGTTTTTCCTATGAAAAAGTGAGAAACCCATACCTCTGTGTCATTAATAAGATCATGTAAGATATAACTAGTTCTTTACTTTTTTGATACCTTCTGTTTCTCTTTTATTATTATTGCAATATGAATAAAGACATTACTATAATTATCCGGGATAGTAACCTACACATCTAAAGATAATAAAGCGATCAATCTTAACGGATTGGGATTTGACCATTTAATGTTGTAATTTAGTGTATCATAGTGTGACACTATAAAATAAAATGCAAGTGTTCCTTGTATAATTTTAAATCTATAAACAAGGTTGTAACAGGGCATAAAGCCAAAAGGTAACTTATAACCGCCACTCTCGCCCACTATCTTCCAGGAAAACAAATTTAGGATTGTATTGAAGCCTCCTTGGCTGCATAACTAAAATATTATTTTTTCTATAATATTTTTGGGGTTTAATCATCTGATGTCCTAGAAACTCCAAGACCGCAGGTAAGCCCTAGACTCAACCACATAGACTCATGTTCATGCACTTCAGTTTCTGCCATACAGTTGAGTCTCCTGCAGTTTCCTTATAGCATACAAAGAGCTTAGCACAAAGAGTTTTCTAGGCTATGCATAATAGTGTTGGTAACGACGTTTTCGTATTACGTTATTTTATATTATGTAATGCATCGATATTTTTATCTACTTATGAATAAACTTATGAATATTATATAATTTGGTTTTTTCATCACTTTGTTATCAGTTAATCTGCGAAAGATTAATATTCACTCATTAAGGAGTTTAAGCACAGTCTAGAAGTTATAACCCTCCATATCCTGTAAGAGGCAAACCTCTTGCTCGATAGGAGGCAGTTAGAAACCTATTCACCAGGTATTTCAATAGACCTTCACAGAATCCAAAATCCAATCCAAAACACATTAAGCCAATGTCCTATGACTCGCAATACAAACATGCTCAAACAACCTGGATTAATAACGGTGGAACCCAGACTAGAATGTAGTAGTCACAGAAGCAAGTCCCGAGAACTACAGGCTTTAGAAAAATGGTGAACACAACTATAAAGCGATGCAAAGTAGACCCCACCTATTGCAGTGATAGATAACCCTGCAGAAGTTTCGTCAACCACATACAAGAAGCAAAAACTGCCAGAATCCTATCAATATTGACTACATAAGTAGTATTTCGTCTTTCTAATTTTTCTGCCATCCTTGTACTGCTGTTGTCGTTGTGCTGGTGTCACTACACTGAGGAAAGGCTAAGCTATTATTTATGGTATCACAAATGCAAGTAAATATCCCTTTACCTTCAAGTCATTTCCTATCAACAAATAGATACATGTTCAATCTGAGAATATTATTATACTAATGACAATAAAATGTGAGCATTGTGATGTAGAGGCCTATTACAGATTTATCACTGAAGACTTCAATAATGTAGATTCGCGCAGTGCTGAACTATGCATAAAATGTATCAAAGCTGAAGCCTGGAAAGTTATCGGTGATTTTCCAGCAACAAAATTCCTAAAAATAGAGCCTCTTTTTTCCCGGCTATCTGCTTCTACCCCTATCACATAGAAAAATATAACATCCTCAAACCGGTCCATATACTCTCAGAATCAGAACATTCCCTCCCTCACGGTTACCATCTGCAAGCTGCTGAAGTATAACATTTAATAGGATTAGGGAATAGAAAACTACTACTAATCTGACTGATATTGCTCATGTAACTCTAAAATCTGGTCAAGCATCATGTTCTCGTCTGCCTCGATATGATATATCCATTGCCTTGCGTGTAAACACCCACTTCTCTTCCTACCTTCTAGAGCGACTACCTTTCTGACAATTCTCTTATCCTGTAGAATCAAAGGTGCAAGTTTTTCTTTTGCTATTTGCTTTGGTACCTTATAATAACCGGTCAATATTCTTTCGATGGCATCGACAAGGACAGGTTCATGTTTTATGCTCTCACAAAAATCTTCGGCAATATCTTTAAGATAAAGAGAATTATCGCTATTCAATTGACTTCGTTTCATATGTTGTGTTTTGTTTCATATTAAGTTACATAGGTTATATGTAATTATGTGCGCTTGCTCATGTTCTTTGCCCTTTTGTTATCCTTTTGGAGCTATAATAAGAATAAGACATTATACAAATATCCTTTGAACATTGTTCTCTTTGTTCCCTTAATCTCTCGGATTACTACAATAGAGGAAGATATTTCTTCTACGATACTTGACCCCATTATGTTATAGTATTAGCTTTCTAAATTGCAATATAGGAATGTGGACATGCTTATTTTAGCATTATAAAAAACAAATTACAATAGCGCTAGTGGCTATCGTAGCTGGAGTTGGATTGATGGGTTTTGTTCCCTCAGGAGAATCTGTGTTCGGTGACGAATCAGAAACGAATACTGAACAAAAGATAAAGCAAAAAAATGTATGTAGTGGTTTTGCAATATGCAGCAATACCGCGATTCCATAGTTTATTTTTTTCTTTGACATCGAATAGAGTCTTTCTTGCATTATATAGTACTGCAGACTGGTTTCAATTCTGTTATAAATAAAATACCGAAACTGAATGTTTCAGTAATATTAAAGTACAAGTAATGTTGTGAATGAGAAAGAATGCATATACTACCAATTGCATCCCTCTAGGCAATTTTGGAGGTGAACATAACAACATGTCCGTAGCTATTCAGAGAATTATGAACTTTTGGACGAAATACGAAAATCTTAACTTAAAGATTACCTTTATTCTCATCTCACTACAGTTATTACACTTGTATTGGCTTACTGCTGACGTAGTCCTTCATCGAATAACCGGCCAAAGCTACTTGGGACTCCCACCAGAGTTATTGCCCTTATTTATAGCCGTGGACTATGTTGAGATTCCTGCTTTGGTATCAGGTATTACATTTTATTTATTCAGTATCTTCAAACACGAAGCTCACTCTAGAAAAAATATAATATTTCTAATATTACTGGCAATACAGATCATTCACATCTTCTGGATTACAGACGAGGTTTTATACGAGTCGCTGCTTGACAATGACCTTGTGAAGTTTCCCGTATACCTTGCGTGGACAGCAATTCTTATAGACTATATGGAGGTCCCGGTTATGATTGACTTATTTTATAAGGTTTTCAAAGCTAAGAAGAATAAGTGATCTTTGGTTTAATGAGAAAGGTTTAATTAAATACCTTGAGTGTAATTTCAAATGTACCCCATTTCAGGTATATTTTTTGCTTTGCATAACATTACATGCAATCTAACCTGCTTGCATTATCAAGAGGATCACAGGCTCAGTTGATGGATTAGAAGACTTATTTCTATCTTAGCATAACGATAGTAGAATAGCCTCTCCTTTCCAACACGGAATTATTGGTAACTTCCTCAACTACAATTGTAAAAGAAATAAGATCATTTGTATGACATTGTGTAGCATCAAAAATAATGTAATCATCTAGCACATCAACTGCTCTCGTGATGTCTTGACTTACTATGATATCCACTTGACAACTCGAGTTCAACAAAAATAGTTGGTCCTTATGGTAATTGCCTATTCGTGTAAGACGCCCAGCATTTGGTGTCGCCTTTACATTAACCCTAAGCTTACCTAATTGATGGAATGTATACCGTTTTAACTGATTTACAAATATTTCAAATTTGAATGGATATCCAGCTGTGAACTCTGCCATCTTATTAATGCCATCATTCATACTGATATCAACTTTCTTGATTGTATCGGAGTAATTTATTATCCATTCATTAGTGGTTTTTACTACGTTTTCTATGGCAGTCTTCCTAGATCTAGCTTCCTCTTGGCTCAGATCATACTTATCTACCCAGTTTTTATAATCGCCGCTTATCTCAATTATAAACTCGCTACACGTTCTCTGGTAATCTTGAATATCGGCCGCCCTCTCAGAATCTCTATCACTAGCAAACATATGAATTATCAAATTATTATTCATCGTCAATAATAAATTTACATCACTTTGTTGCCCGCAAACAATATGGAAAACTTTCCATTGATTATAATCAAACAGATAAAGGCACACGTAGTTTTTTGTTTGTCTTCTAAAGGATTTGTAATAATACATAACATATAATGTGGTTATATAAGCATGGTCCATGATACTGGCATTCTATAATACTTGATAGGCAAGAAAACTCTTCAAGCGGCTGCGGGAGAATAACTATTAGCTTAGTTGATTCCAACCCGTAGATCATTTGTCATCGTGTTGCTCTATCTATGCTTTTATGATTCTGATTTCATGCCTAATCAACTCACGAACACCATTGAACTCCTTGTGCCAAATATTGTAGCCTTCGATACCTTCTCCTGATTATATGAATCACATTTTAGAATAATAGAATTGAGATCTTACATATTACTTTACCACAAGTCACCGATTGTTATTTCTTATTATATTCTGACTTAAGAAGGCGCTCAATTTTTCATAGAATAAAGCTGTTTTCTCTATAAATGGGGCGTGACCTGCATCCGGTATCACTTCACAATTAGCCTTCGGGAGCTTTTGTCTGAACATATCATAATATCGGATGGGTATTAGGTTATCCTTTTCTCCCCATAGAACTAGACATTGAACATCTTGGATTTCCCTGAATCCTTCTAGTTTAATTTGTGTTGTAGTACTGTTTTTGAAGGTCAATTCAAACGCATATCTAGCACCCTGCTTTTCGATTATATAATTGAATAAGTCAACTGCTATTGGAAGCAGTCTCGAAGGAGATGCATACATGTCCTCCAACACTCTTTTGATTTTTTCATACCTCGTTATCGGGTTTACCTCCATAGCTGCAGCATAGTAGTCATTAAGTAAGGGAGTAGGGCTTTCAAGGAGGCCCGAGGAATCAACTAATACAAGTCTTTTGATTTTCTCTTTAAGTTGCGTTGCAACTTGTGCGGCTATATATCCTCCTAGTGAGTGGCCAATTAGACTTATCTTACTTGCTTCTTCTTTCGTACTCCCAATTGTTTCAAGAAAGTCAATAATGAATTTGCTGAATCCTTCAATTGTATAATAGTCTGATTCCTTAGGTTTCTCGCTCAATCCAAATCCTACTAAATCGACTGCAATTGTATGAAAATGCCTGGATAACGCATCTGGGATATCTCTCCACGTAATGGATGAGGATCCAAGACCATGTATGAATAATACATCTTCACCCTTAGCATTTCCATATTCGTAATAAAACGTACGAATACCTTTTACATCGACAAATGACATATAGTAAGCAGCAAGAATACAGGTATTAGTACTATGCTATCTCTACTGTCCTCATGTTAAATTAATTGTATTTTGGCATCACTACAATAAATAGACTAGATCCTGTCTTCCAAGAGTTCCTATAAATTACGCTATTTTCATCTTGACGTAATGTGTCTTCAATCAAATTTTGGGTCCAAGCGTACTTTAATTCCTTTACTATAATCTAATATTTCTTCGTTCTTCTCTTCCCTACCATAAGGAATATCAGAAACATCTAGTATTGATTTATATGTAAAATTATATGTCGCAAGATTCAATTAAGTACCGAATCAATAAATCAAAACGAATATGTAGATATTGTGGATGGAATATGGATGAACCCAATATAGAAATTTTGTCCTTTTTTCATCAAGACTGCTGGAAAAGCTATAGAAAGGAGGGTTTCCTATATCCTATGCCTAAATATGCTTAGTTTCCTGGATACTATTTTGATTTGACAGAAATTACAACCTGAATGAATTATGATTCATTAACTTCGCAAGCGATCACAGAAATATGGATTTAGTAGGTACCATAAAGAACAACAGACGCAGTAACAACAACAACAAAATATATGGTACAGTTGGGAAAAATAGTGCGGGGGTACTTGCAGTCTATCAGCACTACTCATTTATTGGAGCCTATACACCATTTGAAAGGGATAGACAAATAGAACAGTGTATAAATAGATAAATTCAGTAATTCATTAAAAAGTAAATGGGGGCAAGCCTGCTTACTTACAGGTCATGGCCCTAGTACTTTTGGACTTCTTTGGATATCCAACTATCATTCATTTGTAAGTCTCAATAGCTCAAGGTCTTTTAATATGGGGAAAACGACTGTTATTTGATTATGTATTAATGAGTTGAAACATTAAACGAGGAATACTATCAGCCAAATTAATCCTAAGTTTCTGTCATTACCCTTAGATATTTCACATACAAAACGCATATCAATGAACTTGTCTTCATCGTTATTTACAACAAGCACGACAAATTGTCCTATAGCAATAATAGCTGTAATAGCAACTATAACCATGTTGGTTCAAAGCAGTCTTAATGTTGGATATGCCCAGACAATGGCAGCCAAGGAGAAAGAGGACATATTTAAGGTCATTGTAACCCTTTTTGGAGTAGAGCCTACAACTGGCAATATTGTTACATTTGTTACTATAGATAATATGTCAAAGGTAAAGGCCTTTGACGCAGCAAAATATTATATTCCAATTGATACAACAACAGCATCATACAACAGTACTATCAACGCTGTACATGGCAGCAGTAATGGTGTTGAAGGTAGTGGTATAGTAGAACTTAACCTAGCTTTCCCCAATGCTACTTCAATAAAAAGTGGAGATGAATTCAGAGTATGCAGTATGGTGCTAAAAGACTTACGAATGATTTGTGAAACTGGTGTGAACACACCTGCTCTGAGAGCTGAGAATGTAGATATGTACTTAGATACTGCCCAATTCCTGAAAGTAGAAGACATGGAAGGACAGACTGTAATAGAAGATAATATTGACGCGGTCGAAGAAGTATTGGACGTAGAAGAAGAAGAAGAGGATATAGCCTCAGACAGGGCAGATGAGGGGGAAGAAGAATAAGATACTTTGTAGCTATTTCCCATTTTTTCCTTATCGTATTATAGACCAATTTTTATTAACAATATTTTGGGCTCACAAGACTCATCATACCTTAATGAATATTTAAAAAGATTGTTATAACAACATGCTGGAACAATTCATTTCACATAACTATCAGCATACGCAGCTACCACCTTGTGAAGACGGATAAACTACTCTATAAGAAAAGTAGATACCTTTCTGGGAGATATTTAATAAGTAGTCTATAAAAGAGTATTTGCTAAATATTCTATATCGATTGTTGAGCAGATTAATTTTATACTGTTATGTATTGTTCTTTTCTTTCTTCATATTTCTATTAGCAGAGGCGGCTACATTACACCTTTTCTCTATTGTAGTAGCCGCCGGCAAAGAGCAGGAGGTTCATAATGATGATGGTGATGATGATAACTCAAATGAAGACTTCGAAGAACAAAATTCTATCCAAATATGTTGTGCTTGGAGTTACAATCTAGTAGATGGAATATTAACATATTATATAGACAAAGAAGGCTCAAACGAGCAACAGCAACATGAAGTTCGTAATGCTGCACAAGAATGGGATAGAAATGTTGACCCTCTAGAACTTGAAGAAACTTCTAGCAAGAAAAATGGAGATATACTAATTGAATTCCAAAAGAAATATGAAGGGTATAATGAGTAAGAAGAACTAGTAGCAGGACAGAGTATTAATACATTTGATACCAGCGGTTTTATACATAAGGTACGAATTATCTTATACAAAGGTCTTTCCGATTACAAATTTGATGAAGGCATAGTCGAACAGACAGTCAAACATGAAATGGGTCATGCTCTTGGTTTAGGACATGCAAAATTCGATGGTAATCTTATGGCAGAAAAGATTAATGATGGAACCGGGAGAATCACTGAATGTGAGATTAATGCAGTAATACAGGCAAATTATTGGAAGTTTATAGCTGATGGTACGGATCCAGATAGGCCTGAAAGTAATGGAATTATATGCAATGAATGAATGAAAGTAACTTGTCACTGTATTCTGTATCGGCATCAGTAGTCCTGAAGTGCCAAGACTACTGATTCGCTTTATAGTGACATCTTTAGATTTAGCTCTGTCAAAAAGAAGGAAGTTTCAACTAACATCTATAATCCCTTGTACCCAGATTCGTTGTTTGGTTTTAAGCAGACCTTTTAGCAATTAGCATATACAATAGGGCCTTTTGGACGTGTAGCCTATTTTCTGCCTCCTCCCACACAACTGATTGATTTCCGTCTATTACTTCAGATGTCACTTCTTGACCGCGGGTTGCAGGTAAGCAGTGCATAAAAAAGGCATCTTTTCTTGCGCGCTTCATTAGTTGTGAATTTACTTGATATCGGGGTACGAAAATCTCTTTTCGGAACTCTTTTTCTTCATCCTTCCCTATGGATACAGATGTATCTGTCATTACGACTTCTGCATCATGGACAGCAACGAACGGATCATCGGTTATGTGCACTTGGGCACCCGTAGTTTTACCTTCGTGTTTTGCGATTGATACTACCCATTTCGGTGGCTCGTAGCCTTTCGGACATGCTACTTTTATATTAACTCCAGTCTTGGCACAACCTATCAATAAATCATTACAAACGTTATTGCCATCTCCTACCCATGCTATACGAGTACCCTTCAGCTTTTTCTTGTGTTCTTTAACTGTCAATAGATCCGCAAGAATTTGACAAGGATGAAAGGTGTCGGATAATCCATTTATTACAGGAATTGAAGCAACAGTTAATTTTTTCAAATCGTTATGGTCATAGACTCTTGCTATGATACAGTCTACGTATAGGGATAATGTTCTAGCTGTATCTTCAACCGATTCTCCACGGGCAAGCTGTATATTGCTCGAATCCATATAAACTGTGTTTCCCCCCATTTGATACATCCCAACCTCGAAACTGACTCTCGTTCTGGTCGAAGGTTTTAGGAAAAGCATGCCTAAAACTTTACCTTTGAGCACTTGGCTGGACAACTTATTCTTTCTCTTCATCTCTTTCTTCAATTCTTCCGCAAGTTTAAGAATTGAAAGAATTTCGTTTGAACTTACATCAAGTAAACTTAGAATATTTTTGTTACTTAAGCATGTCTTCAATGTCTTCATTTGAAAGGTACACTACGTCTCCGTCATCTTTATCTTTGTGCTCATTATCATCTCTCTTTTTATTTTCTTGTTGGCCTCCAGGCTTACTCCTGTTGGAGTCATCATCTTCTTTAACTTCTTCTTTAACTTTCTTTTCATAATCTCTTCCGGATTGCTCGATTACACTCACAGTTTCTTTTTGTTCTTCCTCCTTATGGCTGGCCTCTCTTGTTTGGTCTACACTTCGGTCATTCCTGCCCTTTTTCCATCTACTGAATAGTCCTCCAAGCTTGGTTTTCTTATTTCTTTCTTCGGAGCTGATTTTAATTTTCGACTCTTCAATTACATGCTTTCCCTCTTCGTTAGACGAGTCCATTTGGGGTGAAGTATCTGGGGAAATTGAGATATTTTCTGAAGTTGTAGACGGAGTGGATCTAGTCTGCTCAAGCTGACTCTTATTGAGTCCTTCTTTTTCTTTTTCTTTTTCCATTTGTGGATCTCCTAATTGAGTAGATTCATACCTTTTCCTAGACACAATTACCTCCTCAGGTAATACTTCCTGTGCTTTCTTTTTTTCCAACTGCTTATTATCCTCAAAAATAGCATCGACTGACGAAGTTTTTTTATTGAGAGGGTAGGAAACGTAGGTCCGGGAATCAACTAGCGGAGTATCTCTAAATATGGAATCAATGAATCTCTCAGCATCAAAAGGTGCTATATCGTCATAGCCCTGACCAGTACCCAGGTAAATTATTGGTTTTGATGTAATATATACGATAGAAATTGCAGCCCCTCCCTTTGCATCAGCGTCTATTTTCGTAAGTATTGCTCCATCAAAATTAGTATACTGAAAAAAATCTCTAGCCTGATTTATCGTATCATTTCCTGCCAAAGCATCACCTACAAATAATTTGATATCTGGTTTGACGACCCTTACGATTTTATTAATCTCGTCCATCAGGTTCTTGGCGGTTTGCATCCGACCTGCTGTATCAACCAAAACTGCATCAATGTAGTGCTTTTTAGCGTAGTCTATTGCGTCTCTTCCAACTGCAGAGGGGTCTGCCCCATACCTCTGAGCGACTACTTTCAGAGACAACCTTTCAGCATGTCGAGAAAGCTGCTCTATTGCGCCCGCACGATGTGTATCACCTGCGGCTAATACGACGGATATGTTATTTTTGCGCATAAGATGAGCCACTTTTGCTACCGTCGTGGTTTTGCCAGTCCCATTAATTCCAAGAAAGGTAATAACAAAGGGCCCTGTTTTCTTCTCCTTCTTTTCTTTGATCTTCTGCAAAAGATCAATTTCTCCTGCTGTAGAGAATAGTTCAACAACAGCATTTCGGAAATTAATATTTATAATGCCCTCTGCATTTTGTCCCTTCTCAAGTTTCATGCCAACCAGATCTGATTTTAATTTTAGAAAAAGGCGGTCGATAACTTCCTGAGCGATATCACTCTGCAATAAATCAAATTCCAAGTCAGAAAAGATATTATTAATATCTTTTTCAGTAAGTTCTTTTTGAACTATACTTCTTGTAGCGTTCGAAAGTGCTTTCCTAAGTTGGTCAAACATTTATCTAGTTCTCGATATAAAAGTGGTATCATTAATAACCGTTGAGTATTACTGTGCATGTAATCATAATAGATTGCGGATTAACGGGACTTCTACCTTGTGGGCGAGCCAGTTCCTGTGCCACCCTGTTGCACTCCAGAGGATTGTTGCAGCATTTGGTTTATCTGTTCTTGAATTTGAGCCATCCGCAATTCTATTTGCTGTTTCTGTCCTGCAAGTTGTCGTGAAGCAACTTCAAACTCTTTAATCCTAGCTTCAATATAGTTTATCGCATCCTGTTTGCTCTTTTCTAAACTCACGCCGGCTCCGACATTTACCAGAAGTTTATCTACAGGAGGAATCAATGCTCTCATATATATTCCAATCCCAACAGGTACCAATGATTCTGTCTGATCTCCAGCCGCCATATTATGTACCGCAGATGCTGCAAGTCGAGCCTCTTCTATTAATCTTAATGCAGTGGCTTCTTTAGTAACTATGTCATTCATATATGCTTCAAGTATCCTAGATTGCTGAACCATTTCGTTGATCCTTTGTTCAATAGCATTATCCTGTTGGGGATTAATTCCCTTGCTCATTAAGATCATTTCCCGAACCTATCTTATAATTATTGTGAATAGTGAGCGTCATTGGAATGATCATGATGTCGTTGTATAATGAAACGACTAACTCTCCTCGATTTCGATGTCTATACCCAATAGGCTACGGCCTCTTGTTATGTTTGAATTAAAGCTAATTGAAATTATTTCGCAAAACTATGCGATAATATGCTTTACCTGATTGCGGCACTTTATCCGACAAATGCTATCTGTTATCTGGGAATACCATCAGCATCCACATGGCCTAAAATTGTTAATTCATACTGCAATGTTACTTCATAATGACCAAAAGCATGTAGCGGAGAAGGCTTAGCTCAACTTCCCTCTGTGGTTAATATGGGTTATATGCTATGTAACAAGTCTATCAAAATTGCGAAAGAAAACTAACTTTTCTTCTATCCAACCGTCTTGTTCCCAATTCTGGGGGCCTAGTGTATTAGCGCAGATTATAAGGTCCTTTGCAGTATCCTTGGAATAATGTTTTTGAACTAAAGTTGCAAACTCTTGGAACTTTGCTATCTTGTCTAAATATCGGGAATCAGGTATTCCTGTTACCTTTTCTTATTCATGCCGAGATTCCAAAATGATGAAAACTCGAAACATCTACTGGATGGGAAATCAACAAACGGAGAAAGTTTTTACTTTCTACTAGTACAAAGCTGCATCAAGTACGATGCATAAAGTATGTGATCATGGTGTCATTGCAATGAAAGTCTAGATTATACTTTTCCTTGTTTAATCGTCGAATCACATCTAGATTTTTAATACCTTGATCATGTCTGCCATTCTGACTTTCATCCCATAACGATTTTCTTCCCTTTTCATATGATTGTATATCCTTAGCAATTCGTACGAATTTTTGAGAAAACTAAATTTATGGTATATTTTCGATCGGATAAAATTGAATACTGTAGAGTAGACTTCAAACTTTTTCAATACCTCCTTTCTGTATTTTTCTCTATCATGCAAGTGTTGAACCAATATATCGGCACACCACGTTGCAGGAATTATTCCTTCTCCAAGCAGAGGATAAACTGTCCCAATAGACTCGCCTACCCCAATGACCTTCTTGCCGTCCGTAAATGGTTCGCAATTCTTTGGAGGGCTAATTCGTACAGGTCGCCCAACTTTTTTTATAATCTGACATTTGTAGCGACTCAAAAAGTCATCGACAAACTTATTATTCTGTCTGCGTTCAAAATCCCCTGCTCCTATATGAGCATACCCATTTCCAAGAGGAAAGTACCAAAAATAACCTGCCATTGAAGGAAAAGCCTTGAGGTAAAAGTCACTAAATGGTGCATTATGTATATCATACTTTACCTTATACTGAATACACGGAATCCAGAATTCCTCTTTTGGTTTTGGGAGGTAATTACGATGGAATCCTGTAGAATCAAGAATAATATCAAAATCCGCCTCAAGATTCTCTTTCTTGGGTACCTTGCCAAATTCAATCTTGGTACCCTTTATCATATCTTGAATTAACTTTATCTTGTCGTAGATAACCATACCATTTAGTTTAATATCTATGTAGTTTTCGTTATTGTGAGTAGTATGAATGTCGTCCAGATTCACTCTCATATATTTTCCGCTATGCATTATGTAATCCTCAAAGTTTAGACAGCAGTTTTTGGCTAAACCTGACATCACATTCTTACATGTTGCCCAAGCGCATACAGCATCATGTTGCGCTTCGGACATTCTCTCAAATCCTACCACGCTGTTGTCACGAGCTTGACTGAGCCTGTTCATAAGGTACGCCCCTGCAACGCCAATACCGACGACCGCAATTTTCATAGAAGGGTAATTAGATACTAGTGTAGTAATAAAAATATTGACTTACCTATGGAAAGATTTTAAGAACTAGATATGGTTAGGTAGCATGTAGTGACTACCTCGTCCCCGTCAAGAAAAATTACCATACCAGCATCTGCCCGTGCGGGATTAGTATTGTTGTTATTGGGAGCACTCATGGTCGGGAGCGGTAGCTATTTTGACAGAGGAGCGCTTTCCCTCTATGGATTAATAATGGCAATTGGTGGCTTTTTGATATATATTGTGTCTTCCATTACTCGCGCTAGACGGAATAAAAGAGCAGGTTCGAAAGCCTAAAAGATAATAAGCATATACTGTTACTCTATGTATACTGCGGGTTTAAAGGGCCTGGAGTGCTTTGCCCTTGACTTGGGATCATAATTCTTTTGCTGAAAGCCAAGGCTTCTATTCATGTGTTTGGTTCCCTCCTCCATTTTCCCTTTGTCCTTCTCCTCCTCTTCAGGGTATATCTGTATCTCAACTAAGCGGTTCGTGCTCTCAATAGATAACAATTCTGCGGCATCGCGGATTGGGTAGGCTTCGTCAAAGGATTCTCCTATCTTATGCCGCCTCTGTCTTACTTCAACGGGAATCGACAGGATATCTTCAACTAGCTTTCTAATCAAACCCACATTTTTTCTTACTATTATTGCTGATTGTGCATCTTTGCTTAGGATTTTCATAATATTTCCGAAATTTGCTTTATTCTCAATCAATATTATTCTAAGAATCTTTTGATATATTCTCCGTTTCCATTGTGCAGAAGTATAAATGTAAATTCTATTTGGTATTAACTTAGTTACTTTAAGTATGTTTTGAATATCCGATAACAGGTTCATAATTAATAGCTCTGACTCCTCCGCAACCAGATCTTCTTCATCGAGATTTGCCTCTGGCCATCTTGCAAATTGAATAGAAGCCGATGGCAAGGAGGGAGGCTTTGTGCATCTTATTTTTTCCCAAACCTCTTCGCTCAAAAAAGGGGCAAAAGGTGCAAGCAACCTGATACGAGCACTAATGAATGCAGTCATAACAGATCCCACACATGGCGAGTGTTCACGATTTTTTGATCTAAGTCTGCGTTTATACCAACTTAAATCCTGATCCAAAAGATACAATATATTGTGCAATGCTTCTCTAGCCCTTAACTTGTCCATTAATTTTGTGGTGTCGCCTATTACTCGCTGCAGTCTGCTAATCAGCCATCGGTCTTCCAGCTCAGTTTGTTTTACTGTTAGAGCTATTTCCTGAGGGTTATTGATAAGGTTCTCGGAATACTCCATAGCTAACTCGTAAATCTCATATAACTTGGAACGAATTCCTCTGACACTATCAAACGAAAAATTGGCATCTTGCAGAATTTCTGCAGAACTTAGCATCGCCAAGCGAATAGAATCAGCACCATATTCCCTAATTGCATCACGCAATGGAATAATATTTCCGAGAGATTTTGACATCTTTTTTCCTTCCATTAAAACAGAACCATTTACCACAATTTGCCTAGGCCAATACTTTCTCTCAAAAATTGCTACATGGTTGAATATAAAGAATGAGAGATGATTTGGTACCAAGTCCCTCCCTGAATGTCTTGAATCCAATGGGTAAAAGTAACAGAATTCATTTCTCATTTTCTCCAGCAACAAGGGATCCAAATTACAATCTTTGGCAACCTGGTTAGAATCACCACTCCCTAAAAACACGTAGTCAAAAAATGAATCTTTAAGATGATCGTAATTGTTGCGTAATTTAGCAAGGGAGTTATCATTGATATATTTAGCAAGTATGTAATATGCCATATAGATAACAGAATCTGAAAGACTTTCAATAAGCCAGTTTGCATCCCACGGTATTCTAGTCCCTAGACCGGACCTTCTTGCACATGCCCTCTCCCTTAGCCAATCGATAACATAATTGAATTCTTGCCTTATGTCTTCTGGAACTATATCCATTTCGCCTATGCACTGGTGGGCCAACTTTTTCCATTGCACATTTGCATAATTTAAAAACCATTGATCTTTTAATATTTTGACAACACAACCTGAACCGCATCTACATCTGACTGAACTGTCTACTAGTTCAAACATTAAATCTGCTGTTCGAGACTCAATTAATTCTCTTTTTACGATATCTTTTGCTTCGGATACATTTATGCCGGCTAACTTTCCTGTATTCTGTAGCATTTTCCCATTATAGAATTCTAGAGAATATAGTTCGTTAGTTGCTATTTGCAGCTCTGGATCAGATTGATTCCTTATCCTATGTTTCTCTACTATCTGCGCTGCCGGGGGCAAAGTAGCATTTGGTTTACTAGTCAAGGGTGGCGAGGGAGAAGGAGATTTATCTTCTACTTCTGGGTGGCCGCCTACGTCAATTATAGTGATGGGTGTCACTTCACTGAGATCCAAAAGCCCAAATTCGTGTTGTAGTGAGATATCTCGTCTTAAATCCTCTAGGGCCTGATAATCATAAGGGGCATGAGCTGGAACAGACATTACTATCCCCGTGCCACTATTAGGATTGACAAAAGAGGCCGGATATATTGGGACCGAAATATGTCTGACAGGATCGAGGACTCGTTTACCAACTAGATCCTTTCCTCTTATAGTGGATTGAATAGATATATCATAGTTTAAGAGTTGTAGTTTCCTAGCAGCCTGTTCGCTAACGATCCACTCTTCTTTACCATCTGTATTTTTTCTGTCATTAACTTGTATATGCACATAGTTTGAAGTGGGATTAATCCACAAATTAGTAACGCCATAAATTGTTTCTGGTCTTAGGGTTGCAGTCGGAATTTTCAGAAAGCTTCTGTCTAGTTCAAACTTGATTAATACATATTCATTAAAATCTGGTTCAATATCACCAATTGTATCATGCTGACTAACAGCGTTCTGATCGTTTAAACACCAAGCGACCGGATATGAACCCTGAATAATTAGACCTTTTCTTTGGAGCGTTCTGAATTGCCATGAAATAAATTGTGAATAGGCATTGTCTATAGTAGTAAACTCGCGCCTCCAATCAATGGAATATCCCATTTCTATCATGCCCTGCTTAATCTCATCATGGAAGAAACGAGCAATTTCGACAGGTTCAACAAACTTGGCAACCTGATCACGTGAGACATGATATATTTTTTCAAAAGTTTCTATTAGATCTCTGTCGCCGGATGCTACTCTTTTGGACATGGCAAGTATAGGCGTTCCTGTATAATGAAAGCCCATTGGAAATAATACGTTGTACCCCTTCATTCTCATATATCGGGCGTGAGTATCTGCCAGGGTATAGGTTCTTCCATGCCCCAGATGCTGAGGGGAATTTGGATAAGGATACGCTACAGTTATGAAATATTTTTTCTTGTCTGGATCAGGATCGACATTAAATATGCCGAGTTCCTTCCATCTGTGACGCCATTTCTCATCGATGGAATTTAAATCGCGAATAGCATACTGATCCCGACGCTCGTTACCGTCATAACTGCTTACTGGATTTTTCAGCTTGCTAATCAACCCTTCTGAGTTTAGCAATGGATTCTTCTACTAAAAGTAAAGTATCCGTAATTTTCCTTTTGTATTTAATACTGCCGCCTCCCTGACCAAATCGTCCGCCTCCTCCACCAGATCCGCCTAGTCTGACTGAGATTTCCTTTGCTAGCGTACCTGCAGTAATTACCTTGATTGCATTTCCGCCAGCAAATACAATAACCCTAATACCTTCACCTTTTGTAATTATGGCGATGTAAATTAGAGACTTGTCTAATTCAACTGATTTTTCGCCTATGGAGATATGATATTCATCATCTAATTGTTCATCATATATACTGTAAATCTTTATATCACTCATAGGCAGAGGTTTTGCTTCTAAAGATACAGATTTCGCTATCAAAGGAGTAACCGTCTTGAGAATTGCTTTCACCTTTTTCTTGGATAATTCAGTATCCTCCATACTTTTCAGAAATGATTCTACAACTCTTTCCTTACTAGAACTCAAAGATTGTACAATAGTATTAAGACTATTTTCAAGTTTCTGTATATAATTCAAAGCTGACTCTCCTGCCACAAACTCTAATCTTACTACCCCGTCTTGAATTCTCTCTGATTTTATAATTTTTATGAGACCTATTTCACCAGTTCTTCTTACGTGAGTTCCACCACAAGCCTCAATATCCCACCCTTCAATATTCACAATTCTAACGTTACTAGTAGGCGCAACACCACCTTGATATATTCTGAAAGTATATTTTTGCTCGGCCTCTCCACGTCCATATATATTGATCGAGACAGGTAAATTTCGGGTAACTACGCTGTTTGCTCTCTTTTCTATGCTTTCAATTTCTTCCCTGCTTAGTGCAGAGTGATGTGTGATATCAAGCCTTCCATAGTCTTGTTCTTTGAATGCGGAATTTTGCCATACCCATGAGCCAAGATTGTTTCTTGCAGCGCTATTGAGTATGTGAGTAGCGGTATGATGTTTGGTAATTGAGTTACGCCTTCTAACGTCTATTGTTCCACGGATGATTCTTCCTTCGGTGAGATTGGTAGATATATTCTGAAGCTTATGCAATACCACATCTCCCTGTTTTGATACTTCAACCACCTCACATATATCTAGTCGTCCATTATCAGGTTCCTGACCGCCACCTCTTGGATAAAAGGCAGTCTGGTCCAGTACAGCGTACCTCTTATCTATTACCTTAATGACTGTTGCCTCAAATTCGTGTATAGTTTCGTCCTCATAATATAATAGCCTAGTTGCCGGAAGACCCTCTAGGCCGGTTAAGGGTTTTTGAACCTGAGACGCAGCTCGTTCACTATGAAGTCCCGCTAGTCTGGTGTAGAAGCTATCAGGTATACTTTCGATGGCGCCAGCTTCCAATAGATACTCTGGTGTTATACCATCGGATTCATACATCTCAATAAGATCATCTATTGCCAGTTTTTTATTGGCTTTCTTAATGTATGTTGCCAACGCATGCATTCTTTCCCTAGATTCCATATACCTCTCAGACTCTATCTTTAGTATTGTCTTTACATCGTCTCTGTGTTCTTCAAGTTCTGGATACATTCGTCTTAAGTAATCAACATGCAAGTCAGTAATATCTTGAAGCTTCACAGTATTCCAACCCATTTTTTCCAGAATGGAAAGTGCTCTCCTTAAAATTATTCTGAGGTTGTAACCTCCTCCTACATTAGATGGCAACGACCCGTCTGATATAGCAAAGAGTAATGAACGAGTGTGATCGGCAACAGTATAGATTGCCTCATATGGAGAGATTATTCTTGCAAGTTTGTCCTCCTGTATCCCCAAGTTCTTGGCAATGGTTGATTTTACTGCATTAATATTATTTAACGCAAGGCCACCATTCAACGTTACATTGTCTTCTCCTATTTTGCCAGACATAATTTCAAAGTATTTGCCAATGACTTCAGGATTTTCATGCATCCCAAGAATGTTAGTTAGTCTATTTATGACCGGACCAAAAGAGCAGTCATAACTTGTAGGCGTTCCCATTGTAATCCAAGAAAGCCGCTCCAGACCTGCACCCATATCAATGACCTTATTTTTCATGGTATGGAAATTGTTTTCATTTCCTTCAAACTCCGTGAAAACTGCATTGCCTAGTTCAAGTCCTCTGACAAAATACTCTAATGAATTACCGAATGCGCCCGCTCCCATCCACACATCTTCCACAAAAGTAATCTCTTCTGGTTTTATTCCTAGGACGGTTGTAAGCATTCCATAGTCTAGTTCGACACATTTATCTTTCCAATATCCTCCGGGAGCATCTGCACTACAGGTCTGCCCGATCATACAGAAAGACGTATAATGCCTACCACTCAGACCGACATTTTCAACATCGTTAAAGCGCAAACACATTTGAGGAACAACTAGAGGATTGGCGGGAAGTTCAAAAACTACTTTGCCGCCTATCACCCTTTGGAAATCGACAATAGAAGCTATCGTAAAATAAAGATCATCACGCCATCTACATACAACAGGATAGCGACCAATAGTGGTGTGATCTTTGGAACTAAAATAAGCTTCAATTTCTTCCCATGCATGAACGTAATCAAGACGCTTATTAGTTGGTGGATTATTTATGAAACCATAATGTTCATGGTCAGGACATAATTCCTTGTTAACTATAGACCAAAAGAACTTACCACACTTACTACATCTTTGCCGATTAAATCCAACTTGATCAAATAGCGGAACTTTATAGTATCTATCAGGATTAGATGAAAAAAGAGCAGTAAGTTCTTTTTTTCCCAAGGCTTGCTATCGTTTATTGCGATACAATATTAATGCTTTGGCAGAACATGAATAGGTTATTTTCTTTTGCTCAAACAAAAAAAGAGATGAGCTATTCTGTATTTTATAGAAACTGCTCTATAAACCGTTGATACGTCTCTTTAGAAGCGGCTCCCACTGTCCTTCCAATCTCCTGACCTTCTTTGAAGAGTACCAATGAGGGTATAGATTTTATTCCATATTTCATTGCTATTTCCTGATTTTCGTCTACATTTAGCTTTACTATCTTTACCTTTCCATTCATCGTATCGGATAACTGTTCTAAAGCTGGTCCAACCATCCTGCATGGGCCACACCACTCAGCCCAAAAATCAACCAGAACTGGTTTTTCGGATTTAAGCACATTATTGTCCCAAGTATTGGCTGTGACATGGATGATATTCTTGGTTTCATTTCCCATTAAATCTATTCTATATTATTATGCTATTTGAACACTATAGTATGAGTCATTTGATATCAACAATAGTTTGAGATATGAAAACATGAGAAGCGTAGGGCGCAAAATGACTTCTAGAAACCTGTTTGACTCCATTTAGGCAGAGTTCTTTTTTCCTTGACTGTATCCTTGATAGAGAATCATATCTAAGAAAAAAATGAAATGTGTCTAACAAGCAGTCTTTGAGGCGGGTCTCTGGCTATCTTGTCACAGAAGCCCTGATAATAGGAGAGAGCTGAAAATACCACGTTAGCTATACATGTTGCTCATGCTCAGTATTCGAGACAGCAGACTCTTGGCTAGAACCGGATCTTCAGAGTATCACTAAGAATCTAAACAGAAGTAACAAATGCAAACAAACAAGGACCCAATACTTTTCTTAAGTCATGACCGAAACACAAGAAGCATCCTAGATCGACATATCCCTAGCAAATTTCAGAAAATTGTGCTAGATCGCATACATTACCCCGCCTGAGACAATTGGTACCGAGTTTACGCTTGCTAGTTCTTTTATTCTAGCAATAATTGCATTGAACCATAAACTATCAATCCCTTGACTCCATATGGTAACTTTCCTGTACTGTCTTTCTACTCCACCGTGAAAATATCCCTTGCAATCCTCTATCGTCATATTGCAGTACTTTTGACTCATCTCTTCAATTATCTCGCTTGCTTCTGACGGCAAATAAAGTATAGTCAACGTAGGGAATGGAATTGCATTAGAAGAAGCTGTAGATGATGTGTCTTCTGCCATTCTTTTTGTCCTTAGTAGATGATTTTCCCACTAATATCTGGATTTCGAGCACCGGGTACTGAATTGTTGGTGGGCAGATTATATAAGGACTGAGATATACAGCCTATTACAACATTTTCACAAGTAATATACTGATACCACAGAAAAGGGTATTTCATATCGGCATTACACTTACATATCCTTATCCTTATTGGTGGCAATTCTCTGAGTGAGCCTCTAGGAGTAATCGTGTCTTCATTCTAGCAAGAGATGCAACAGCTTATCAAAACTTGCTCTAGTTTGGCATGATTTGTATAATCGTAATGTTTTAATAAGCCGTTCTTTCTTGTTTTGAAGAAATAAGACGTCGTTTATTCGTCTTGGAATGAAGCCACTTAAAAGCAGTGACTGCGCAGCACAAGTCACGTTGGATGTTCTTCTTCTTGTGCTTGAGCTCTCAAAATCTATTAATGTTACCTTGTATGAATTTGAAATAATGACATGATGGTCCAAGTAACTAAGCTGACCATGGTCTAGATGTATTGTGTCTAAAAGATAGCATTGCTCCAAGATATCTAAAAGAACGCGAAGGACAATTTTAGGATCAGAGGCATTATCATCTTGTGTAATCCAATCGATTATACTAAGACCTTCAACAAACTCCATTAAAATAATATTTTTAGAGTGTCCAAAAATCTCTGGTCCTATACCTACCGAATTTGCTATTTTATGCAACCCTACTTCTTGTTCCATGTTGCTTCTGTTGGCATCTAGTCTTCTTACTTTGAGAGCACACATGTTGTTATTTTGAGATTTTGCTCGCAGCACCAAACTTACGCACCCTTTTCCTGCTATTGCAACTTTTCCAATTACTGACCTGCCACCACAGATAACAAATTTGACCCCGAGCGCGTGTATTTCGCTTATGCGCTCAATATACCCATTATTATCAAACCTAGGGTACGATATGATGTTGGCTAATTGGGGTGAGTTCGTGTCGATGCTACCATGTGATAAATCGTTCTGTTGAAATGATCTCGTTGGCAGCATGTCTTACTATTCTCTTCATCATTCCTTTTTCGTCGCCAGTATAAATCTTCAGTGTACCATTCCGCACATCTTCTTTTAGACCCTCGGTAATCCCTATACATTCTGCGTGTTCAGAAAGCAGGGAATGAACATAATCCTTCGCGTTTGTTATCTTGGTATTAAAAAGACCAACAATTCTCATTTCTCTGTTAGTCCAAAACAAAAGTGATTCCTTGGCATTTTTGGAAATGAATTTAGCAGATTCTTTTCTTCTGAAGACCTCAGGACCAATTCTTTCAATATAGGATGGTAATGTAACTGATTGCAACATAAATACTAGCGCAGCAAATCCCTTTTCATCTGTTGTGCAAGTGCTTCGGATCACATTAAAATGTGCTAGTCGTAGTTGCTTTGAAATGGAGTTAAGAGTTTTCTTCAGTTGACCCCAAATTATGTCTGGGCTTCTCGGCTCATACTTGAATTCTATTATCAGAAGATTCGAATTAAGCTTTGGACTTTTAGGTTTTCTATTTTTTTCTTGTGCAAAAAAGTCTAAAGAGGGTCTGTTGATAAACGATCGTGAAGCTAGAATAAATTTTCCTAAACTTTCGGCCGAAATAGCCGATCCTAAATTTCTTCTTGGATCAATGGGATCGATTATGATAATACTGCTTTGGAATGTCTTCAAAACGTCGTTATCAACTTCGCAAATAGATATTATTTGTCTCTCACTATCAATATCTGCTATGGCATGCAAAGTTGAAATGAAAGAACCATATTTTAGGATTAAAATTTCTGTTACATAACCACTTAGTCCGCTTTTGGCTATCTGTGCTCCGTATATCCCTACAGACTTCAGAAATTTCTTCAATAACCTTACTTCCTGCTGCTTTCGCGCATCCAGATTGTTCTTAATGTACTCTGTGTGGAACGGGGATCGGTCAGCTGCGCTTCTCCATTTTCCCCTTTCCACGTCGTAGCATGGAACAATATTTACCCGGATATTCCTTACAAAGGCCTCCACGTACGGGTGTTCAGAGTATCTCATCTGTGTTTTGTATTTCTTTAGGGATTGCAATCCAATTTTCCTGCCCAGCTTTTCAAATTCAACTTTATCAATCGAGGGGTCTATTTTAACAAATATATCCAGATCTGCATCGTCCTTTATCCATGTTCCCTTAGCAAATGATCCCCCGGCAACTACCTCATTTATTAGAGGAGAAGGATATTTTCGGACTAGTTCTAGAACATGGTTTGTAATAGTTGTCAGCTTTTCAACTTCTTTCGCAGATGGTTGGCAGTATCTCAATGCCTGAGAAGTAACAGAGCGTAGAGTTGTGGTGGTAGTAGTAGTGGTAATAGTCATCTTCCGTATACCGTAAATATAACTGAATAGATAGGCCCGCTTTGGGTTAGCTGGCTTTTCTTGATGTGTATTCTATCAATTAAATCTGAACCAAAGCTAATGTCATTGTACTTTCTTAACATATTGTCCGCTCTTAACCTTCCATTCTTTACGCGAAATAGTGTAACGTGAGGTATAAATGGTTTGTCAGGTTTGACCACATCTCTAAATCTGGTCACTACCTTTTGAGAGAGATTTGTGAGTTTCTTTGCGCCTTCAGCATCTGTTCCCATCCATATGGTTCTTGGCTTAGCAACGCTTGGAAATACTCCGAGGCCTCTATAAGTTACTGTAAAGGGCTGAAACACGAGGCCTGAAAGTCGGGAGATGAGTATATCAACTATCTCTGGAGCTATGTCTCCCAAAAAAAAGATACTGAAATGGAGATTCTGTTTTTCAACTGGTTTGACTTGCTGCATTCTCCAATCTTCTTCCTTTATTATCCTGTTCTGCAATTCGCTAATCTTGTCTTTGATTGATACATCAACCGAAACAAAACTTCGTATATTCAACTGTAAAGATGAACATATTAATAGGACCATAATAAAAAGTTGAATCCTAAAAAGTGCCAGTTTAGATAGGCTCATTCTTCTATTGTATTCCAGATAGTGGGAGTCCAAGTCATGGGTGTCATTTAATTGAGTAATCTTTAACAGTAAAGTAAAGTAGAATTTCTTCTTTCCTTTCTTAACTAGCTATATATTACCTCACTTAAGTTGTGAAAAACAAATGACTGTATTATATTCTCATTAATGATATAATATATGAGGATGCAAGTGGTGGGTCAAGGAGCGAATTATGGAAGTATCAGTTCTTAGAATAGGACACAGGTTTGTTCGCGACGATCGTATAACCACGCATGCAGCATTGGTATCAAGAGCATTTGGAGCCAATTCAATCTATATGACAGAAGTTGATGAGTCCATAAAGGAAACTATTCGAAAAGTTGGGAGTATTTGGGGAGGTGAATCGGAGTTCAGTATTGAAATTGTCCAGGATTGGAAGAAAGTAATTCAGTGCTGGAAAAGAAATTCCGGCAAAGTAATCCATTTGACGATGTATGGTATTAACATTGACGACGCCATTCATGGGATCTGGAAAGAAAAGAAAGTTCTAGTAATTATTGGGGCACAAAAGGTTCCCAGGGAAGTATACACTCTCGCAGACTACAACATAGCAGTAGGAAATCAGCCACATTCAGAAATAGGAGCTCTTTCCATATTTCTTGATAGAATCTTTAAGGGTAAAGAATTAAAGAAAAATTTTCGAGGAGGAAAACTAAGGATCATACCAAATAATAAGGGCAAATATGTGAAGGAAGCAAATGACATAGATCTTGATTAATAAAACTACGGCGACATACTACTACGTCTTCAGAATGGGTTTTATCTTTGTTGCATTTTATTAAAATAGCAGGGTCATTTCCTAAAGTTCAAAGGTGGAATACGAAGGTAGCGTAGAATCTTTCTAGGTGGTTTAGCACTACTTAGAATGATTTGAACCGGCAATCTCTTCATTACAATATAGTGGTCTTATCGTTGAACGACCTTACATGCTGGTAGTCATGACACTGATTTACCATAATCCCACGTAGAAAAGAACTTTGGACTAATTTCAATAACTACGTTTTCTCCCTTCTTTGAATGCTCTGTTATCATTTTTGCTATTGGGTGATCGAGTGTACCAAGGTACTTCATACTTATTTTATCTCCTTCTAAAACGGTTCTATTTGGATCTTCTATTATAGTCACCGAGCCTTTGCCTTTTACTCCCTTATAAGGAAGATTCTCATCATCTATAGAAAAATACAAAATCGGTTTATTCCGGAGATTCTGAACCTTCTTTGCTAATTTGGAAGTTGTTATCAAGAGTTTTTCTCCATTTTTATCATAGTAAAACCAGACAGGTTGTATGTTAGGTTCACCTTGTCCATCGACGGTTGCCATCTGCAACATCAAGTTGCTTGCAAGAAATCTGTCTATCTCTTCTTTGGTCATACCTGGGGTCTCAGAAGTGGCACTAATGATTTTCATAATACTACTTCACTGTCACACCCACAGAAAAGAGTTTCTTACACCTAAGTTTAATAAGAATAGAGGAATCAGACGCAGTCGTTAGGTAAACTCCCTATATAACAAACCCTTCTCAATTTAATATAACGCCTAAAGGTGTTCAAGGATAAAATTGACCTGTATACATGTAATTACTATTTTCTTCATAAATTATTCTCTTATGCCTTCAAGGTTGGAGACAACCTGCCACAACATTGTTCTAATGTGTGATTTCATTCCCTTGTCTTGTGTAAGTCTATCCAGTATGCTGATAGCATTTGCGGCTCT
>Ga0126304_10000055_pt1 | contig 28952 bp, 23 predicted proteins | sample Plot25_FD_92538 | JGI IMG/M metagenome (GOLD analysis project Ga0126304, IMG submission 92538) | Serpentine soil microbial communities from UC McLaughlin Reserve, CA, USA - Plot25 | ecosystem: Environmental > Terrestrial > Soil > Grasslands | place: USA: UC McLaughlin Reserve, Lake County... | reverse complement strand
CAGACCGAGCCCGGAATCAGCCCGCAGATTGAGTGCCGTCTGACTTGCCTCGAGTCCTTCGCGTGAGCGGCCGATCGTGAGAAACATCAACGCGCTCACGGCGTGTGTCCACGGGGAGAGCGGGTCCAGTGCGACGGTGAGGCGACCGCGTGCCATGCGCAGCCGCAACGTTTCGCCGTCCAGGAACTCGGTGACGAGAAACGGCGTGTCGCCGATGCCCACGTCGAAGATGACCACGACATTTGGATGCGACAACGCGGCCACCGCTCGCGCCTCCTGCTCGAAGCGATGTAATCGCGGCTGGTCAGAGGTCTGATGGAGCACCTTGATGGCCACGTCGCGATTGAGGCGCGGGTCGCGCGCCCTGTATACCTCGCCCATTCCTCCGGCCCGACCAGAGAGTGGATTTCATAGGGACCCAGACGTGTGCCCGCGGCGAGGGACATGAACTGCGGATTATAAGTCCTTGGTCCTTGGTCCTTGGTCCTTGGTCTTGGTCCTTGGTCCGTCAGGCAAAGCGCTCCAGCACCGCCTCGTAGGCCAGATAGCCGTAGAGGAGCAGTGCCGCGCCGAGCACACCATTGACGAGGATGCTGTTGCGCGTGGCGCCAGGCGCATGCCGCGAGTTGTTCAGCCACAGGAGCGTCGAGATCACAAATGGAAAGAACAACGATCCGACGATGGTGTACGCAAAGACCAGCCAGACTGGACGACGAATCACCAGCGCCGAGATCGCCGCGAGCGTGAGATAGCCCGCCCACGCGCGATACGCCCCGCCTTGCTGTCCTGTCGGCGTCTGCCGCCGCCACAGGTGGATCCAGTCGTCGAAAAGAAACGGCACGCCGTGAAACACGCCGAGTACCGACGAGAACGCCGCGCCCCAGAAGCCGAGCAGGAACACCCCGCGTCCGATCGGACCAATCTCTGCACCAATGCGATCCGCCAGCAACAGACACAGACGCGGACCCTCCTCGAGGATCTGTCCGGTCCAGTTGATCTGGGTCGCGAGGAAGATCATCGAGAAGCAGAAGATGAACACCAGGCAGAACGACAGCGTCAGGTCGACTCGGGCGGAGTTGATTCGGCGCGGACCCGACCAGCCGGCTTCGCGCATCCAGTAGGCGTACGAGAGCAGCGTCACGGTCCCGCCAACACCGCCGATCAGCGAGAGCGTGTACGATGTCGAGAACGCGGATTTTGCGCCAGCGTGCGACCAATCCGCCCCCGACCACAACACGATCAGCAGCACCGAGCCGATCACGGCGCCAAATTTCAAGCCGACGAACCACTTGATGACCGAGAGAAAGCGCTCGTAGCGGCCGAACCACACCATCGTGAACGCCGCGACCGCATGGATGAATCCCCACACCGGCAACGGCACCGACGGGATAATCGCCGCCGGCACCAGCGCGCTCGCCGCCACCAGCGCACTCGAGACGAAGTAACTCCAGACGATGAAGTAGAGGAAAAAGGCGAGGACGGCGGCGCGCGGCAGGTGATCGCGCCAGCCCTCCATGAGCGTATTGCCGGTGCCCAACTGCCAGCGTGCGGCGCCTTCGGTGATCGCGAATTTGAGGATCACGCCGGCGGCAAGCGCCCAGATGAGCGTCAGCCCGTACTCGGCCCCGGCGATCGTGGACGAGACCATGTCGCCCACGCCAATGCCGGTGGCCGCCAGGAGCAGGCCAGGACCGATGTCGGAAAGCTTCACAATGGGGTTAGGCTAGGAGCCATGAAATCCCCAGACCTCGTTGCGCTCTCGACGTTTCCTTCAAGGGCCGATGCACAGATTGCCAAAGGGATCCTCGACGAAAAGGGGATTGAGTCCATGATTCGGTCCGACAACGTCGGCGGTATGTATCCGGCATTGGGCGGAGCCGATCTGCTCGTCAGGGCCGAGGACGTCGAGAAGGCCACCGACGCGCTTCAGAGGCGCCGGCGGCGTTAACACTGTTACGCGGTGCCGCCGCGGAGCAGCTCCGGCTTGATTGGCAGCTTGTAGATACGCTTGCCGGTCGCAGCGGCTATCGCGTTGACGAGTGATCCGGCAGCCAGCGCGGTGCTCGGCTCACCGATGCCGCCAGGCTCCGCTGTGCTCGGGACGATGTGCACCTCGATCTCCGGCATCTCGTTGTGCCGCATCACCTGATAGTCGTTGAAGTGGCGCTGCACGACGCGGCCCTTGTTGATCGTGATCTCACCTTTCAGCGCGGCACTGAGGCCGTAGACGATGCCGCCTTCCATCTGCGCCTTGATGGTGTCGGGGTTGATCACCCAGCCGCTGTCCACAGAGCAGACGACCTTGTGCACGCGCACGTTGCCCTGCGCGTTGACCGAGACCTCGGTGACCTGGCTCAGGATGCTGCCGAAGCATTCCATCACCGCGATACCACGGCCGCGTCCGGCGGGCACCGGCTTGCTCCATCCCGCCTTCTCTGCCGCGAGATCGAGCGCCGCCAGATGCCGTGGATGCTTGGCCAGCAGACCGCGACGGAACTGATACGGGTCCTTTCCCGCCGCCCCGGCGAGTTCGTCGATGAACGCCTCAATCGCAAATCCCTGGAACGACGCGCCCACCGATCGCCAGAACCCGAACGGGATTCCCGGATCGTGCTCGATGTACTCGATCCGGATGTTGGGGATGTCGTACGGCAGGCCCGCTGCGCCATCCAGCGAGATGAAATCGATCCCGTTCGGCGGCAGGCCGCCGATGCGCTTCATCAGCGACTGCTGCACGAGTCGCTGCATGAAGACCGTGGGCTTGCCATTCGCATCGACGCCGCCCCACATGCGCGCGTAGCTGACTGGACGATAGTAGTCGTGCTGCATATCGTCTTCGCGCGTCCACACGACCTTCACCGGTTTGCCAACCGCCTTTGACGTTTCAACGGCGTCCATCACGAAGTCGGCTTCACCGCGCCGGCCGAACCCGCCGCCCATATAGGTGGCATGGACCTTCACCTTGTCAGCCGGCAGCTTCGATGCCGCCATCGCCGCTTGCTGCGATGCCGTCTGTCCCTGCGTCGGCACATAGACGTCGACACTGTCCGCCTTCACATCGGCGGTGCAGTTCATCGGCTCCATGCACGCGTGCGCAAGAAACGGCGCTTCGAAGACGCGCTCGAACGTCTTGTCCGCTCCGGAAGCACCGGCCTTACGGGCGGCCTCGAGGACGCCGTCGGCGTTCCCGTCGTTGCGCGCGACCTTGCCCTCCTGCTGCGCGAGCTCAGCCTGCTTCTTGTTGATGTCGGCGCTCGACAGATTCGCGAGCGCGCCTTCATCCCACGTCACCTGCAGCGCCTGCGCGCCCTGTGACGCGGCCCAGTAGTTCTCGCCGACGACCGCGATGCCGCCGCTGATCTGGACGACGTGCGTGACACCCTTGACCGCTTTGGCCTTGTCGGCGTTGAAGCTGGCCACCTTGCCGCCGAAGACCGGACAGCGGACGACTCGCGCGGTGAGCAATCCCGGCAGCTTCACGTCGATGCCGAACTGGGCCGCACCGTTGACCTTTTCCGGCACGTCGAGTCGCGGCAGCGATTGACCGAGGACCTTGAACGCCTTCGGATCTTTCAGCGTCACCGCCTTCGGGACCGGCAGCGTCGCAGCCTTGTCCACCAGCGCGCCGTACTTCACGCGGCGCCCGCTCACCTGATGAATGACCTCGCCCTTGTCGGTGGTGAGCGAATTCTCAGGAACATTCCAGGTCTGCGCGGCAGCAGTGACCAGCATCAAGCGCGCGGCCGCACCCGATTCGCGCAGCACCTTCCACATTCCGCGCACGCTGTTGCTGCCGGCGGTGATCTGCTGCCCACCGAAGTTCGGGTTGCCGTACCTCGCATCGGCGCCGACCCACTCGGTCTTGATCGTCTTCCAGTCGAAATCGAGCTCCTCGGCCACGAGCATCGGCATTGACGTCATCACACCCTGCCCCATTTCGAGCATGGTGAGCATGATGCGCACGGTGTCGTCGGCGTTGACCTTGATCCAGATGTTGGGCTCGAAGCTGCCAGCAGCGACCGCCGTGCGGGCGCTGCCGACCGGCAGATAAGCGCCGATCATCAAGCCGCCGCCGGCGGCGGTCGCCGTCTTCAGGAAGGTGCGTCGCGATAGTGATTTGGTCATGGCGTGCCTCCTTCCTAAACTTGCGCCGCGCGTTTGATGGCGCGGTGAATGCGTTGATACGTGCCACACCGGCAGATATTGCCCTGCATGGCGGTGTCGATCTGCGCGTCGGTCGGCTTTGGCGTCTTCGTCAGCAGCGCCGCGGCGGCCATGATCTGCCCTGACTGACAGTAACCGCACTGTGGCACCTGCTCGGCGACCCACGCCTGCTGCAGCGGATGCGTCGCGTTCGGCGACAGGCCTTCGATCGTCGTGATCTTCTTGCCGACCGCGGCGGATGCCGCAGTCAAACATGCACGCGTCGGGGTGCCGTCCACGTGAACGGTGCACGCGCCGCACTGTCCGAGGCCGCAGCCGAACTTCGTGCCGGTCAAGCCAAGCGCGTCGCGCACGACCCAGAGCAGCGGCATGTCGGGGCTGACGTCGAGGTCGTGACGTTTGCCGTTAACTTCGAGAATCATGGGCACATTATATAGGCGACGAACGCGTGCGTTTGTGATGTGATTGCGCCCTGCGAGGACACAATGACAAGACGCGAATTGCTGTTGACGATGGCCCTCTGCACGAGCGCCTGCCGCATCTCGCCGCGGTCGGCGACGGTGACATTGGCCGTCGCCGGGATGATTTGAGAGGGCTGCGTCGTGGCAGTGCGGTCCGCACTGCTCGAGGTACCCGGGGTCACGCGCGCACAGGTTGACCTGGTCAATCTCAAGGGCGGCGAAGCGATTGTGACATTCGATCCGCGTGTGGTGACCGTGGACACACTGGTGACCGCTGTGGACAAGGCCGAAGGACCATTGGCACCGCGGCAGTTCCGCGCGGAGATCAAAGAGGGACCACGCCCTGTGTCAGCGCGATGAGGTGGCCGGCAGCGTGCCGAGCCAGTTAATGAGCACGTGCAACGTCTGCTCGGAGCTCTGAGACGAACGTTGGACCATCACGAACCGTCCGTCAGGCATGACGTCATAGTTCGCCGTGTCCAGCGTACCGCGAACGAAGTCGGCGTCGAAGAGAGCCCGCGGGACGGACTGGACCTGGCCTGCCGCGTCGATCGTCGCGGCCATCATCTTCGTACCCTGGCGGTAAAAGAGATCGCCTCCTCTCGAGTCCCATGCCGGCTCGCTGCCACCTTCGGCGGACACTCGCCGCGGTCTCGACGGATTGGAGAGCTGCGTCACGTATACCTCGCTGCGTCCACCCTCGGCGGACACATAGGCCAGCCACCGGCCGTCGGGCGATATCTTGGGCGACGTCTCGTCAGCGTTGGAGGCCAGCACGGTCCGTGGTGTGCGCTGGCCGGCAGGGAGAATGAGGATGTCCCGGCCTGTCGTTGAGCGTTGTTCCGTGAACAGCAATGCGCCATCGGCAGCCCATGACCCTGGAAACTGCTGGTTGTCGTTCGGAACGAGCCGCTCGGAATGTCCTGGGTCGCGGATGATCGTCGTGAACAGGTTCAGCACACCAACCCGCGTCGCGCTGAACGCCACGCGTTGAGCGTCACGAGTCCAGGTTGGGGACGTAGCACCCGCATCGAAGGTGACTTGCGTCGTCGCGCCCGACGTGACGTCGTAGAGCCAGAGGTCGCGGGTCGGCGCTTCGATCGCAACAATCAGCCTCTGCCCATCCGGTGACGCTCTCGGAAATGCGTAAGCGGCGGGCGGTGCGGCGAACGGAGTGCCAGCGCCGTCTCGACCCACGGACACGAGGCGCCGTTCGGATACACCTGCTCCCCCGGGGATGAAGACGGCGGTCCCCGACCGCGCCACGCTCAACTGCGCAGCGCCGTCGGCCGACTGTTGGACGTTCTCGAGCACCTCGACGGACGATCCGCTGATCGTGAGGCTCGCGGCATCCAGCATGGCGCGCATGATGCGACCGTTCTGCGCGTACAGCAATGAGCCGTTCGACACGTATTGGGGATGTGTTCCGCCGCGGACGAGCGTGGTCCGCTTTCCGGTCGTGACGGACTGAGCCACGATTTGCGCGTCGCTCCAGCTCCCCGAGGTGCCGACGGTGAACAGGACCGTTTCACCATCGGGCAGCCATTGCGGCCAGCGATGGCTGAATTCTCCCTGCGCGACGTCGAGCGTGGAGAGGCGCTGCGGTGTGCCTCCGCTGGCGCGCACACTCGAGAGCCCTGAACCGGTGCCGGCTGCGAAGGCGATGACATCGCGAGGACCCCAACTCCCTCCCAGTCCCACTGGCGCTTCACACACCCTGACCGGTGCGCCACCTCCAAGATTGACTTTCTTGAGTTGCCCATCCGCGAAGAACGCGACCCATAGACCATCAGGCGAGAAGAACGGACTCAACGCGTTCGTCGTCCCCGCGATCGGCACCGGATCGATGGAGTTCAGAAACCGCTGGAACAGCTGTGTCATGCCGCCACGGCTTGCGACATAGACAATCCGCGATCCATCGGGCGAGATCACCACACTTGGAAAGTCGAGCCCACCAAGCGGAGTCGCCGACGATAGCGGCACGACCAAATGCGCCGGCGCAACGCTCGACGACGAGGGCTGCCGCATCGAAGTGATCAGCGCGCCGAGTACGAGGCCTGTCGCGAGCAGGCCCATCGCTGTCCCGAGCCACAGCCACTTTCGGTTGCGCGAAGTCGCCAACGGCTCCGCATCAGTCGTCGTGTCCTCGAGCTCGAGCCGGGCGTCCGCGATGTCCCGCAACCGTTGCTTGGGATCACGCTGCAGGCATCTGCGCAGAACGCGGCCGACCGCCGGCGGCGCATCCGCCGGAATCGCCGTCCAATTCACCGGGCGTTCCATCACGGCCGCAATCGTGTCCGCCGTGGTGGGTCCGGCAAAGGCGGGACGACCGACGAGCATCTCGTAAAGGACACAACCGAACGCCCAGATGTCGGTGCGGCGATCGATTTCCTGCCCTCGGGCCTGCTCGGGGCTCATATACGCCACCGTGCCCGCAATGGCGCCCTCGCGAGTCACGATGGTCGCTGTCAGCAGATCCGAGTTCGAGTTGTGTACGCCCCCCGTAGACTTGGCGAGACCAAAATCAAGCACCTTCACGACGCCATCCGGCGTTAGCTTGATGTTGGCTGGCTTGAGGTCGCGATGGACGATGCCCTTGTCGTGGACAATCTCGAGTGCAGCGGCAACCTGGCAAGCGATACGCACGACCTCTGGCACCGGCAGTGGCCCGGTCACGAGCCGATCGGCAAGTGTCTCGCCAGGAACGAACTCCATGACGATGAAGGCCATTCCATCAACCTCGCCCAGGTCGTAGACACTGGCGATGTTGACATGACCCAGCGCGGCGAGCGTGCGGGCTTCGTGGCGGAAGCGTTCGAGATGGTCCGCATCAAGCAGATGCGGATGCACCAGCTTGAGTGCAACGTCGCGCTGCAGTCGCGTGTCACGCGCGCGATAAACGACGCCCATGCCGCCCTGACCGAGCGACTCGACGATGTCGTACGCCCCCAATCGACTGCCGGCACCGATCGGCACGGCACTCACGCGAGGGGATGATGGGGCGGCGCCACACGCGGATTATAGCGATTACTGCATGCTATCCTGCTGTCGATGGAGGGCGGTCTCAGGCGGAGCGTCGTCGCCGGCATCGTCGCCGCGGGCCTGTCGTGTGCGTGCCGCGAAGCCCCTGCCCCGGCGGTCGAAAAGGGCACCGCGTCGTCGACAACATCGTCGCGTCCGCTCTCGGTCGGTGATCTGGCGCCCGACTTCTCGCTGCCCGGCAGTGATGGCAAGGAATACAGCCTGGCAAGTTACCGAGGTCGTCAGGCGGTCGTGCTCGCGTGGTTCTCCAAAGCGTTCACAGAAGGTTGAACGGCCGAATGCAGCTCACTCCGTGAGAGTGGGGATCAAATTCGCGCGTTCGACGTCGCGTACTTCTCCGCCAGCGTCGATACTCCGGAAACGAATAGGGCCTTCGCGCAGTCACTCGGCGTCGATTATCCACTCCTCAGCGATCCATCGAGGACAGTCGCGAGCGCCTATGGCGTGGTCGACCCGGATCAGCAGTTCGCGTCCCGGTGGACGTTCTATATCGGCGCCGACGGCCGGATCGCCTACATCGACAAACATGTGAGGCCTGGCACTCACGGCGAGGCGATTGCCACAAAGCTCGCCGAACTCGGTGTGCCGCGCCGATGACGCGTTCCTATTGTGCGTCTCCCGCTGCACGTGCTCATTGTGGCGGGGCAGTGACCGGCTTCCACGGCTGGAATGCGTTCTTGACGCCGTCCAGCGCAGGCGCGAGCTGCGGGAAATGCCGGCGCAGCACGGTCAGCATCGAGTTCTTCTTCACGTAATCGAGCCCAAATTCGGTGTAGACCTCGGGGCGCCAGTCATCGGTGAAGAACCGATCGCTCTTCAGCCGCCGCGAGGCCATCAGGATGAATACGCGGAACGCGGTCTCGCTGAAGCCGAAGCCGGCCGGCAGCGGCTCGGCGTAGAGGCCGGTCATCAGGTCCACTTTGTCGAGGTCGCCGTTGTAAACCTCTTTGATCTGCGTGCGCCACGCCGGATTGTCGGTGAGCTCATCGAACGACTTCACTTTGGATTTGTGAAACAGCTCGCGGAACTGGTTGTAGCGCGGCACGCCGCGCTCACGGTCGCGGAAGATATCCACCGCCGCCAGGTCCAGCCGCTCACCGTCATCTCGGCGAAGATTCTGCAGCGTTCTCGGATAGTTGTGCAGCGTCAACGCGCCCGGATGTGACACACCGAATGAATAGAACTGATCCGGCATCGTAATGCGCTCGGCGATCTCAGGCGTACGGCGGCCGCTCATCTCCTCGAGCGTCCGCGTCTCCAGCATGCGCCCCGTGGCGAGCGACTTCCAGACGATCTCGTCAGGAATCAGCGGATGCATGCGGTAGACGGCGACGAACTCCTCGGTCAGCGAGTACGGCGCGGCGTGATGATCGGCCTTCGAGCCGATGATGCCACCGAGGATCTCGTTGTCGTCGATGAATCCGATGACGTCCTGCAGGTCGCCTTCGAGCAGTCCATTCCAGTTGGCGTTCATCCCGGTGCCGATCACCGGGTGCGGCAGAATCGCCGGCGTCCATTCGACCGTGTGAATTTTCGCGACCAGCGCCGTCGTGATCAGTCGAGCCTTGTTGAACAGTTGATCGTCGCTCCAGTTCGGATATCGGGCGGCGAGCAGGTCGCAGACGTGGTTGTGCTCCCACGTGAAAAGCGTGTGGAGCATCGCCAGGCCGATCCACCAGTTGTCGGTGAAGCCGCTGATGCTGATACCGGTCTGCGGATCGACGGGCAGCAAACCCGTCGGCTCGATCTTCAGTTTGCCGCCGATAGTCGTCCGTACTTTCCTGGCGGTCTCGGCGTCGCAGCCGTACAACTGCGAGCAGTCCCACCAGTGGCTGTTCAAGTTGGCGTAGGCCGTCGGCCGCTTCGTGCCCTGCGGCCCTGGATCCGCCTCGGTGTGCGGCACGCGCATCGTCGGCTCGCCCCAGTTGTCACCCGCCGCCAGTGGGATCTCAGCGAACTGCGTCTTCGAGCGTTTGTGTACGAACCAGTCGTGCACCTGGAATTGAATCCACGACGCCGCGAGCAGGTTGAGGATCGTCGCCGGCTGAAACTGTTCTCTCGTCATCAGCTCGCGACTCACCACGCGCGGGCTGGGCGTCATGAGGTTGGCCGCGTCGGGGACGACGTACTTGAGAGGGACGTTGCGGCCAAAGCGACGGCCCACCGATCCCATCGCCGGGTACTGCAGATCGTTGTTGGCACCATCGGTCGCGCGGCTGTTGCGGACCTCGGGATCGAGTGGCGTGCCCACGGCGGCCGGCTTGAGCAGCGGGTCGTCGGTGTCGTAGAGATTCTTCTCGCGCAGTTCGTCGCGCATTTCCCCGAGGCGCACCGCGGCCAGCAGCCTCGGCATCTCGTACCACGATTTCTTCTTCAGCAAGCCAGTGATGCGATCGAGCAGTCGGTCAGTCATGGCGGTGCAACCACGCAGCGATGTTGGAGCGGTTTATTGAGGGAATGACGAGCCAAACTATCGCGCGAGACATCGACTGTCAACGAACGATCTGCGGCTGAGCTGGTTGGTAGTTGGTAGTTGGTAGTTGGTAGTTGGTCGTCAACCACTAACCATCGTAAACACCAGATCACCCAGCTGCTCGGGCGAATACGTGTTGCCCTCGATGCTTGCGACGAGGGTGCCCGTGCGATCGATCACGGCGGTGCGCAGCGAGTGATTCATCAGCCCTTCATCGGGAAAGTACTCGACGCCGAACAGCGCGCATACTTTGCGTACGTCAGCGACCGGCCCAGTCAGGAAGTGCCAGGTCTTCGGATCCGGCTTCCATTGCGACGCGTAAGCGGCCAGCGTCTCCGGGGTGTCACGCTGAGGATCGAACGTGACCGTCAACAGCACGACGTCCTTGCCCAGCTCTTTCGCGAATCGCTTCTGCAAGACCCCGAAGTTGTTCGAGACGCGCAGGCAGAACTGGGGCAGCGCGCAACGCGTATAGATGAAGTTCACGACGACCACTTTGCCGGCCAGGCTCGAGAACCGCACGGTTTGTCTCGTGTGGTCGATCAACGTGAAGTCGGGCACGCGCGCGCCGATCTCGAGCGGCTTCGTCGCCAGGCCCGACATCTGCCGCATGACGGCCAGCCGCCGCGCGGTGCGCGGATCCTGCTCGACGCTCTCGTAGCGCTGAATCTTGATCTTCGTCGCGTACGCGGAGTTGTCTCCAACGACGAGCGTGAACTCGATGACCGCGCCCGGAACGACGCCGGCCAGGTCCTTCGCGTCGCGGACGTCGAACGGCATGATCATCGAATCCATCAGGCCGACGATCTTTTCGTGCGACACGACAAATGAGCGGTTGGCAGGATCGGCGCGAAGCACCATGCCTTTCACGATGAATTCCCGGTCGGCCGCCTGAAGGCCTGTCATGCAAAATGCGAAATGTAAAATGCAAAATGCGCAGAGCGTTTTGCATTGTGCGTTTCGCATTCTGCATTTCATCGCGAAGCTCCTAAAGGCGCCGGCTTCCGAGCCAGAGGCGTGACGCGATCATCGAGCTCCCGAATCTCAACGACCTGATTCTTCGCGACGTTGGCAAAGTGCTGCCGCGTCTCGCTGACCGGCCAGAACACTTCGAGGTCCACGATGCGCGCCGCCTTGCCCAGACCGATATGCTGCTGCAGCGGTGAGGCACCGAAGCTGCCGCCGCTGTTCACCGTCCTGTAGATCGAGCGCTTCACGCCGCCGCCGTTCTCGACCGTCACCTTGATGCGCGCGCCAATCGCCGCGCGGTTCGTCTTCACGCCGACCAGATTCACACCGAGCCAGTCGTTGCCGTGTCCGGGGTTTTCGAACAGGCGGAAGACGTGCGCGTCGCCCGGCGTGGCCCCGCCTACCTTGAAGATGATCTCCTCGTCGCCATCGTTGTCGAGATCGGCAAACGCGACGCCGTGACCCTTGTGCATCTCCCCCGTCCCGGACGAAGCGGTCACGTCCACGAACGACTTTCCGTCTTTGTTGCGCAGCAGCACGCTCGGCTTGAGCGCACCGTACGACGGGCTGCCGGTGCCGAGAAAGATGTCGAGAAAGCCGTCATTGTCGATGTCACCAAAGTTCGATCCCATCGGCATCAACACCTTGGCCATGTTCGTCGGCGTGGTCACGTCCTCGAAACGTCCGTTGCCCAGATTGCGATACAGCTTCTGCGTGTTGGCGTTGAGCGGCAGACGCATGTACGAGCGCGCGTTCTCCTCAATCGACAAAAAGTAGCTGCTGACGAACAGGTCGTCCCAGCCGTCGTTGTCGTAGTCGAAGAACCAGGCTGGGAAGCCGCGGTCCGCGCCCGTGACTCCTGCCGCGGCACCCACCTCGCTGAACGTGCGGTCGTGGTTGTTGCGATACAGGTAGTTCACGCCACGAAGATTCGAGACGTAGAGATCCGGGTAACCGTCGTTGTCGAAATCGCCGGCATGAACCGCCTTCGTGAACGCGGTGCGCGCGACGCCGGCCGATCGAGCGATGTCGTCGAAGGTGCCATCGCCGCGATTGCGGAACAGCTGGGCCGGCGCGTCTTCATTGCCGACGAACAGATCGACCCAGCCGTCGTTATCGATGTCGGTCCACGCCGCTGTCTGCGTGCTCGTCGCCGGCTTGGCGAGTCCGCTGGCGAACGTCACGTCGGTGAAGGTGCCGTCGCAGTTGTTTCGCAACAGCGATTTCCGCTGCGCCAGCTCCCACCCGCCGCGCAGGACGAGCACGTCCTTGCAGCCGTCGTTGTTGAAGTCGGTCTGCAGCAGGTTGAGCCCACCAAGCTGCTGTGTGAGACCGGCGTGCATCGCCTGATCGACGAACGTGCCAGTTGGCCCGCGTTGAAATAGCTGCATCTGGCCGCAGCTATCGAAGTTCGAGGTCAGGATCTCGAGCTGACCATCGTTATTGAAGTCATCGACGATGACACCGCCGGCTGATGAGAAGGAGTCCACGCCAGCCTTCGCCGCGACATCGACGAAGCGGCCGAGGTCCTCAGGCGACGCGAAATCCGACGGCGGTATGAGGTCGCGCGGTGGAACGAGACCCGGATATCCCCCTGTGGCCATGAAGCCGACGTTCAGCAGCCATCTCGCTTCGACATCGTCGGCCCGAGTGCCGAGCAGCTTCTTGAAGTAGTCGACCGCCTTGTCGAAGTCTTCTCGTTTCTGCAGCGGAGCCCCGCCGCGCACCGACAACAAACAGCGATCCCCCGGGGCATGATAGAGCCCGTTGTCCATTTCCGCCTTGTGGAGGTGGGCAACGCCAAGACTCTGAATCAGATCGGGGAGGGCCGCCGGCAACTCCGTCTCGGCGATGCGTCTCGCCGCCTCGAACTGGACGATCGCGTGCGACATGTCGCCCTCATACGAGTACAACTGGCCGAGCGCGACGTGCGCTTCCATGACGTCCTGCGGCGAGTAGGCAACGCGCGTCTGTGCGAGTTCGGGACCGAGGCGCGTGGCCAGCGCGGATTTCACCTTGCCGATCGACTGTTGCCGCAGCTCGCAGATCTGACGCGGGCTCTGGTTCCAGTCCTCAGGCTTGTCGACGCTGTTGAGTGCGGTGTTCGCTTCGGAGAATCCATCCACGCTCAAGGTCGGACGGACGCTGCCGACAGCGGAGACGGCGAGAATTTCGCCGCCGCGCATCGACATCACGGGACGCTCTGTGGTGCGCTGCACAAGGGCAAATCCAGTGGCCAGCCGCAGCACACCTCGTACTTCGCCAATCCGCAAATCGCGTAACGCGTCACGAAGCTCTGGCCGCAGCTCAGACAACGCCACCGGTCCGACCAGGCCACCCTGACTGGCGGATGGATCCGAGGATTGTGTGCGCGCGATCGTTTCAAAGCTCGAGCCCGCCCGGATCTCTGCGAGCAGCGACTCGGCGCGTTCAGCCGAACTCACGACGATCAGTCGGAACGTGATGTGCGGGTCGGCGGGCGTCTGCGCATGGATCAACGCGAGGGCGCCCATCACCGCGACAGCCATCGCCGCTAATACCTGACCTATGCGCCGGAACTGATATGTACCGCCCACCTTTTCTTCCCGCGTATCATAGCCTGTCGGTAGGGCCGGTCGTTTCGGACCGGCCACGCTCGGAGGATCCATGAAGGCCGGACTCATCATCGCGTTTCTCGTCGCGCTCGCTGTACCCGCGCTCGCCCAACAGGCGCCCGACGGCGCTGCCGTCTTCAAACGCGCCTGCGCGAACTGCCACGCTGAAAACCAGACGAGCGCACCGACTCCCACAACGCTGCGTCAGATGAAAACCGAGGAGATCTTCAACGCGTTGACGCTCGGTCGCATGCAGATTCAAGCCATCAGCTTGTCTGACGCCGAGCAGCGTGCGGTCGCGATGTTTGCCTCGGGGAAGCCCTTTGGCCCGGTCACTGCGCCGGTCGTTGTGAACAAATGTGCGTCGACATCCGCGATGCGTGCACCGGCGGCGAGCGGTGAGTGGAATGGGTGGGGAGGCAACGTCGCCAACACGCGCTATCAGAAGAACGGCGGGCTGACCGCCGCGGACCTTCCCAAGCTGAAACTCAAGTGGGCATTCGGGTATCACACCGTCACCTCAGCCCGCGCGCAGCCGACGATCGCCGGCGGCCGCTTGTTCGTCGCCAGCGAGAACGGCGAGGTGCACGCGCTCGACCCGAAGAGCGGCTGCACCTACTGGACGTTCAAGGCTCAGGCCGGTGTGCGCACCGCGATGTCGGTCGGTCCTTACAAGAACGGCGCACGTTCCGGTCAGGCCGTCTTCTTCGGCGACTCACGCGCCAACGCGTACGCCGTCGATGCGAACAGCGGCCAGCAGATCTGGATTCGCAAGGTTGACGACCATCGCGCCGCGGCTATTACCGGCGCGCCGGCGTATTACGACGGACGCGTGTTCGTGCCGGTGCAGGGCTTGAACGAAGAGGGCCAGGGAGGCAGCGCCAAGTACGAGTGCTGTACCTTCCGCGGCAACATCTCGGCGCTGAACGCCAACACCGGCGAGGTGCTGTGGAAGACCTACACCATCGAGGAGCCAAAGCCGCGTGGCAAGAACAAGGACGGTCTGCAGCAATGGGGACCGGCCGGTGCCGGCATCTGGTCGTCGCCAACGATCGATGCGAAGCGCGGCATGGTCTACATCGCCACCGGCAACAACTACTCCGACCCGTCGCAGAGGACCAGCGACGCCGTGATCGCGCTGGACATGAAGAGCGGCACGATCAAGTGGGTCAATCAAACGACGCCCAACGACAACTGGACGCTCGGTTGCCAACAGGAGAATCCGGACAATCCGAACTGCCCGGCGAAGATGGGACCCGATCACGACTTCTCTGCGTCGCCGAGCCTCGCCACGGTGAACGGACGCGATCTGCTCGTCCTCCCGCAGAAGTCGGGCGTGGCCTACGCGCTCGATCCCGACAAGGAAGGCGAAGTCGCGTGGCAGTACCGCATCGGTCAGGGCAGCGGACTGGGCGGACAGTGGGGCGGCGCGGTTGACGAGCAGCAGGCGTACTTCGGTGTGTCCGATTTGCTGGCGCCGAAGCCAGGCGGCATCCGCGCGGTCAACCTCGCCACCGGTGCACTCGCCTGGAGCGTCGAGCCACAGGACCGGCTGTGCGATCCAAAGCGGCCAACCTGCCGCGCGTCGCAGGGCGCCGCGGTCACCGTCATCCCCGGCGCGGTCTTCTCGGGATCGCTCGACGGCGGCATGCGCGCCTACTCGACCAGGGACGGCTCGATCCTCTGGAGCTTCGACACCAACAAGGAGTTCCAGACCGTCAACGGCGTGAAGGCCAACGGCGGCGGCCTCGAAGGACCAGGCGCGATCGTCTCGGGCGGGATGCTCTACTTCAACTCGGGCTATGGCGGGTTCGTCGGCAACGGCGGCAACGTGCTGCTCGCGTTCGGCATCGATTAGCCGGTGAGTCCTTGATTATTTTCGAACGACACACACTGTCTTCATGTGCTTACGACATACCGAGGCACGGAGGCACCGAGGCTCGAAGGCATATGACACGCGCGATATGCGCACTCATTGTTCTCCTGTCAGTCGCATCCAGCGCATCAGCACAACTGCTCGCCGCGAAGGACGGTCCGATTGTCTACGGCCATCACCACATCGCGGCAAGCGACATCCCGGCCCATTTGAAATTCTTCGCCGACACGCTCGGCGGGACCAGGATCAAGTTCGGTCCGCAACAAGTGGACGTCGTCAAGTTTCCGAACGTGTTCATCTTCTTCCGGAACCAGAAGCCGACGGGCGGAAGCAAGGGAACCACCGTGAACCACATCGGGTTCTCGGTGATCAACCTCCGCGAAACTGTCAATCGGGTGAAAGCTGCCGGCTACGCGATCATCACGCGATCGGAAGTCGCGGCCACGCAGCAGGTCATCGACGATATCGCACCGGTGAACGCAACAACGTCGATCGCCTTCGTCATGGGCCCGGACGACGTGAAGGTGGAACTGCTGGAGAACAAACAGCAACCAATGCCGATCGCGCTCCATCACGTCCACTTCTTCGGTCCGCAGAACAGCGAGATGCGCGCGTGGTACGAGAAGGTCTTTGGCGCGAAGCCTCGTGCGGCGGGCGGCACGTTCCTCGTCGCCGATCTGCCGGGCGTCGCGCTGAACTTCTCGCCCTCGCCGGATCCGGTCATCGGCACGACCGGGCGGTCGATCGAGCACATCGGCTTCGAAGTAAACGACCTCGAGGCGTTCTGCAAAAAGCTCGAGGCGATGGGCATCACGTTGAACGTCACGTACCGCAAGTCCGAAGCGTTCGGGCTGGGCATCGCGTTCGTGACGGATCCATGGGGAACGTCGATCGAGCTGAACGAAGGGCTCGATAAGTTGCAGTGACGCCGGGTCTCCAGAACAAGACCCGGCCTACGGCGGTCCGTTACCGGGTTCTGCGGATGGCGTTCTTCCTCGCCATCGTCACCTACCTCGATCGCGTGTGCATTTCGGTCGCCACCCCGTTCATCAGGGAAGACCTCGGACTGACACTTGTGCAAATGAGCACGGTGTTCGGCGCCTTCACGCTTGCCTATTCGCTGTTCGAAGTGCCATCCGGCTGGCTCGGCGACGTCATCGGTCCGCGTCGCGTGCTCACGCGCATCGTGCTGTGGTGGTCGGCGTTCACCATGCTCACCGGCACGGCGCAGGGACTGCGCTCGCTCGTCGCCATCCGTTTTCTCTTCGGCGCCGGAGAGGCTGGCGCGTTCCCGAATGCGGTCCGCAGCTTTTCGCAGTGGTTCCCGGCGCGCGAGCGTGGCCTCGCCAATGGAGTGCTGTTTCTCGGCTCGCGCCTCGGCGGGGCGATCACTGCGCCGATCGCGCTACTGCTGATCGAGAAATGGGGTTGGCGAGTCAGCTTCCTCGTCTTCGGGGCGGTGGGGATCGTCTGGGCCCTCGCGTGGTTCCGGTCGTATCGCGATCGACCCTCCGAGCATCCTGACATCGATGCCGAGGAGCTCGCATGGATTCAGCAGGATCGCTTACGCGAAACTCCCGACGGCCAACTCCCGACGGCCAAAGACGAGCCGACGCCGTGGCGCCGACTGCTCACCAGTCCGAATCTCTACGCCATCTGCGCGATGTATTTCGCGTTCGGCTACGGCCTCTACTTCTACTTCACGTGGCTGCCGACGTATCTGATCTCCGAGCTGCAATTCTCGCTTTTCGCCGGCGGGTTCTTCTCGTCGCTGCCGTTTCTACTGGCCGGCGCCGCCAATATCGCCGGCGGCTGGTCGACCGATGTCCTGGCACGAACGCGCGGACTGCGCACAGCGCGTGTGGCGCTCGGCTCCGCCGCGTTCGCTGTGTGCGCGATGCTGATCCTCGCGTCTATCGCCGTGCCGGCCGCGGTCGCCAAGGCAGTGCTGCTGGCGCTTGCGCTGGCGTCCGCTGATTTCGCGCTGAGTGCGTGCTGGTCGGTGTGCCTCGACGTCGCCCCGCATCATGCGGGCGTCGTCACCGGCTTCATGAACACGTTTGGCAATCTTGGCGGGCTGGTCGGGCCGATCGTCGTCGGCCTGATGGTGGATCGCCTCGGGTCATGGACGCTGCCGCTCTATGTCACGGCGGGCGTCTACTTCGCCGGTGCACTCGCGTGGCTGGCGATCGATCCGAATCGCCGTATCGCCTGAATTCGTTACTTCTTGTTTCGAATCATCTCGCGAATGCGGGTGATCGCGGCTGGGCGCAAGTACGCTGACAGCGCGGCGCGGGATTTCAGGCCGAGGCTCGCATTGCCTCGGTCGGCCTGCATCCGCTTCAGCGCCGTCTGTCTGAGAAATGCGTGGGTTGCCCGTTCTTCGCCAATCGACTCTTCGTCCGAGGAGAGGATGTCGGTCAGTCGCTGAATGCGGCGGGTCGCGTGTCTGTCCAGGCAGCGGCGAAGCAGCTGTATCAGCGACGCAGGCACTGCTGGAGGAATGAGAGTCCATTCAGGCTCGCTCCCGGTGACGCGAGCCATGGTGTCCACGAAGTCGTCGGCGGCGAACGCCGACGTCCCGGTCAGCATCTCGTACAAGACACACCCGAATGCCCACACGTCCGCGCGGCTGTCGGCGGCATGACCGGCAATCTGCTCAGGACTCATATACGCCGCTGTCCCGGTAATCGCTCCCCGCAGGCGCGCAGACAGAGCTGGTCGAATGTCGGACGGAGGCATCAGGTCAACCGGCTCATAGACTTCGACGAGCCCCAGGTCCACGATCTTGACCGCTCCGTCCAGACACAGCGTGATGTTTGAGGGCTTGATGTCGCCGTGCACGAGATCGCAAGCATGCGCCGCGGCAAGCCCGTTGGCGACCTGCGCGATGATCGGGATCGCTTCGTCAACAGGAATGGGGCCTGCAGCGATACGCGTGATCAGCGAGTCGCCAGCGACCCATTCGCACGCCAGCGCGCGGACCGCGTCCATGTCGATCAGCTCGTAGACGTGCGCGACATTGGGATGGCGCAGCGACGTGAGCTTGCGAACGTGCTCGTCAAACCGCGCGAAGCGGAGCGGATCGCGAGACGGTGGCGTGGGGAGGATGCGAAGCGCAACGAGGCGGCCGCTCGAGGCGTCGTGCGCTTTCCAGACTTCGCCGAGTCCGCCTTCACCGATGGCGGATTCGAGTTCGTACGAGCCAATCCTGCCGTGCGGACGAAGCTTCACATAGATGACTAGAACCGCAGTCGCAGACCGGCGCCGACCTGGAAGCCACCGGCCGTGATCTCGAACGAGCCCGCACCGCTCGACGCCGGAGCGTCGATAGTCGTGGCCGCCCATTGCATGCTGCCGCCGACGCCGACCTGACGGGTGAAGAAGTAGCCAACATCCGCGCCCACGTTGAAGCCGACCTTCGATTCATCGACCGTCGTGAAAATTCCCCGGCTGAACGTCGCCGTGTCGTACGGATACGCTTCCGTGATCTCGAAGTCAGTGACGACGCCCTGCTTCACTGTGAAGAAGGAAGGACCACCGAACACCACGGCCTGGATGCGCTGAGTCGGTACGAAGGTCGCTCGGGCTTGCACGTGCACCGCCAACTCCTCGCGTTCAACGCCGGCGACCTGGCCTTCCACTTCTCGCGGTCGATTGAAAAAGAACGGATGCGGCACTGATGCGTTGAACTCCGTCGGTGTGTTCTTCGAGTAACGCGTCACGCCGACGCCAACGCCGATATTGCGCCACAGGCTGGCACCAAACGAGATGTTGACCGCGGGACCTGACTTCACCTGGTAGTCGGTCGAGAAGCTGCCATTCTCGGCGTTCTCGCGGAACGTCACCGTCTCACCGAAGTCGCCTCCGCTGGTCTGGACGGCGCCGTTCACGGAGATGTAGATACGATCGATTGGTTGTGGAGGGCTGCGTTTTACCTGGCCCGGCCGTGCCGGCGTCGGTTGCGTGGGCTTCGCAGGCGCGGGCGGCGTCGGCTTCGCTTGTGCGGCTGAGGACGTCGCCATCCCGAGGAGCACGATCATGAAGGCAGCTGGTGTGCGGTACATGCGTCTCCTCAATTCACGCCGACAGCGGTCCAGGCCTGGGTCACCGCGTTCACGACGGGACCAGTTGGTCCATAGAGATCGCGTGCGGCCTGAATCGTCGCCGCCCGCGCGGTCGCAAACGTGGAGTTGGCCGGCATCAGTAGCGTGAATGCGCGATAGAACACCTTCTCGATCTGTTCCATATTTGAGAGGCCAACACCAGCGATGGGCAGGCCTGAGACACGATTGGTGCCGCCGGCAATTGCGAGAAAGAATGCGTGGTTTGGAATGGCGGAGTTGATGTGCACACCGCCGTTGTCGCCAGTGCCGGTGAAGCGGATGCTGTAATGATCCGGGTCGCCGAACGCAATCGGGTTCACCATCGAACGGATGCCCTGCAGGCCAGCGCCACTCGGCGTGCGCACAGAGTCTTCGGCAAGGATGAAGTCGGCCTGCCCCACACCGGCGCCGACTGGCTGGTAAAAGAACTCGACGCTCGTGCCCATGATGTCGGAGAAGGATTCGTTCAGCGCGCCGGACTCGTTGACGTAGATCAGGTTCGATGTGGACTCGGTCACCGCATGCGTCAATTCATGCGCCGCCACGTCAAGCGAACCGGCGAGGAATCCCCAGTTCTGCCCCGTACTCTGGAACACCACGTTGGGCGGGAACCCGTTCCCGAAATACATCAGCCCGACGCCATCGGGACCGCACGCGCCGCACCAGAACGCGTTGACGACAAACAACCCGAAGAGATCAGGTGGAATGCTCGGGTCCGCTCCGCTCTCGCGTCGCAGACCGTTGACCAGCGTCAGAATCGGACGATCGCGATTGTCCAGACCGCGGCGGCCGTGCCGCTTGAAGTAGTAGTCGTAGGTCCAACCGATATAGGCGTGCGCATCCACGGTCGGAATGTCGGTCCACACGTTGTCGGCATCAGTCGCCAGATCCGCCGGAAACAGCGGCGCGCCACCGAACGCGACGTTCACCGTGCGGTTGAGATCGCCACGGAGGTCATACGTGGTGAGCAGTGGCGGTCGCAGACGATCGTCGGCGACGAAGCCGGCGGCTTGACTTCGCACCGACAGCTTTTTGGTCCCACCGACCAGTCCCTGTCCCGTGCCGACCGCCGATTGCGTGTGAATCTCGGTGAACCGCAGCAGTTCAGCGCCCGTGTTCGCATCGACGAAGAAGCGCAACACGTTGTCTGACGTCGCCACAATGGCGCTATACGCCAGACGCTGTGCGCCGTCGGTCATCGGAAGAATAGTCAGCTCCATGCGCCGAGCAAGCCGCGCACCTGGACCGGCCGCGGCCATCATCGCGCGCTCAGCCGTGGCGGCATCGAGCGCGGGCCTGGTCTCGATCGAAAAGTTCTGAGGCACTTCACCGAAAATCGACTGCGCGACGCCGGATTGCGAATCTCGGACGATCTCCGCCCCGAAGACTGGCACTCCCTCATACAACTGCTGCATCCGCTCGACCACGCGTGACGGAAGCGACGGATCCTGCTCGACGCTCGCCACGCGAAGATCGCCTGTCCTCAGCCCTGCCGTGACGTACTGATCCCACGTGCGGAGGTCGTTTACCGACGTCGCCGCGATACGACGCATGGACGACGGCTGTTGAGCGGAACCGACATCCATCCACAGAAGGAACGCTGCTCCGGCAACGACTGCAGCCGTCAGACGGGTCATGGGTTCTCCAAAGAGCAAGCGCCTTTCAAAACTTCTGGATTCTACACTGGCAATTTCCGGCCTATTGACGGTTGAGGCGGGCGATCCGTACGGCGTGTCGCGGCGGTCGTTCGACAATTCGGACCGCGCAACCTAGAATCGCGCGACGTGACCACGCGAGCGGCATCCACCATCCCCGTCGCCGTAGACGACCTGACCACCAGCACACTGCCCTGGTATCGGCAGGTCACGCGCGATCAGTGGCGTGCCTTCTGGGCCGTGTTCCTCGGTTGGATCGTTGATTCGTTCGACTTCAACATCCTCGCGTTCATCGTCCTGGACATCCAGAAGAGCTTCACGATCGATCGCGCTCTTGCCGGCGCGCTCGGCACTGTGACGCTCGTCATGCGGCTCGTCGGTGGCACGCTCGCCGGCACTGCGGCTGATAAATGGGGACGGAAGTTGCCCCTGATGCTCTCGGTCCTGTGGTTCTCGCTCTTTGCGTTCCTCAGCGGGTTTGCGCCGTCGTATGCCGTGCTGTTCGGCATCCGCGCGTTGTTCGGTCTGGGCATGGGCGGGGAATGGGCCGCCGGCATGCCACTGGTCCTCGAACACTGGCCAGCCCGGCTGCGCGGGCTCGCGTCGGGGCTGATGCTCGGCGGTTGGTACTGGGGATATTTGTTCGCTGCCGCCGCGTTTCAATTCATCTATCCCCTCTTCAGCAACACGCCCGATCTCGCTTGGCGCGTCATGTTCTGGGTGTGCATCATCCCCGCGTTGTTCACGTTCTGGATTCGCGCGCGTGTGCCGGAAAGTCCCGTATGGCTCGAGCGGCAGCGCCGCTTGAAAGAGGCCGGCGCCGCAGCCAGCGAGCCGAAGCTCTCGCTCGTTCGGATTTTTCAGAGCGACCTGATCAGCACGACGATTCAAACGACGCTGGTCATCGGATCGTTCATGTGCATCTATTACTCGCTGAATTTCTGGTATCCGACGGTGCTGCGCGACGCCGGCCGGACGAACCTGCTGCCATTCCTCGCTGCGTTCAACGTCGGCGCCATCCTCGGTACCGCAACGTGGGGACGATTGTCAGAAGGACGACTCGGGCGCCGGGGCGCGTTCACAGCGACGCTGATCCTCGGGCCGGCATCATTGCCTTTCTTTCTGTACGGCGCGAGTACGCTGACGCTGATCCTTGGTGCAGCGACGATGGGTTTCTTCGGCATGGGTGTGTGGGGTATGGCGCCGGCGTACACCGTCGAGAGATTCCCTACTGAGGTTCGCGGTGTGGGACCAGGGTTCTGCTACCACGCGGGATCGGCGATCGGCGCCTTCATGCCATACATCCTCGGTGCGGCGCAGGACCGCGGCATGTCGGCGGTCAACGGCATGAGCGTCGCGATGATTGCGTCGGCTGTCCTCGCCGGCATCGCGGTGTGGTCGGGCCCCGAAACTCGAGGCCGCGACTTTTCAGAGTAGGGCGTCCTTGGTACCTTGGTGCTTGGTCCATGGACTACAGGACGGACCAAGCCCAAAGGACCAGGGACCAATTAGGGCGCCGCGGTGACGGCACTGAACCGAATCGAGACGCCTCCGCTCAGCGCCAGCTTCGTACCGCCTTCCTCAATTGGAGTCAAAGTGCGGCCGACGTTCACGAACGCCGCCATCCGGTCGGTCACGGGCATCGCAACCGCGCCAGAGACGTTCACGTTTTGCCGTCCAATGCCCGTCGCATCGAGCATCAGGTCTTCCTTGATCGAATAGGACTGCGTCAGCGATCCCGTCATGATCATTCGGGAGCCCGTCCACTCGAGCGCGCCGCCTGCGAAAACCGATCCGCGAGTGAAGTACCCGGCCGACCCATACACACGAAACGGCTGGCGCCGCAACTCGACATTAACGGGCAGCGCGAAGTGCACGCGGCCATCGGGATTGCCGGGGCTCAACACTTCGACGACCGGATTGACCGCCAGACCGAACTCGCTCAGCGTCAAGGTCGGATCGATGAGTGTGTACTTCGCGCCGAAGTACAAGTCATCCAGGCCTGACGAGGTCGTGCCGCCGTAGCTGGTGTGATAGAAGGGCACACTCGCACTGACTTGCATTCGATCGGACACCGCCCAGCCAATGCCGAGCATTGGCGCGTTGATCTGACTGCCGCTGGCAAGCTGCCAGTATCCGACACCGAGGCTCGCGTAGCTCTCGCCTCGATACGACGAACTCGCATCATCAAGCCACGACCCGAACTGGCGGAACGAGGACACTGGTGTGACCACAGGCTCCGATGCCGTGATCGATGTGCTGGTGATGGCCGGCGCCGAGGTCCCGGAGGACGACGGCGTCGACGTGCCCGAAGTAGGCGTTTTGGGACCCTTCGGTCTTCCGTTGCCCTGCGCGGATGCCGCGCCGGGAACCAGAAGACCGAAGGCGACGATGAGACCAATCGCTGGGGGGAAAACGCGACGTGTCACGAAAGTCTCCTACTGCGCTGTACCGGTACCCGTACCGGTCGAGCCAGTGCCCGTCGTGCCCGTACCCGTGCTGCCCGTGCCGGTGCTGCCGGTCTCTGTGGTGCCCGTGCCGCCGGTGCCCGTACCGGCCGTGCTCGCGTCACCGTCCGGCGTCTCTGCCGGTGGCGGGGTATTCGCCACCTTCTTCGCGGCCTGACCGAGGCTCATCCCGTCGACCGTCATGGCTTCCTGGAGCGCGACGAAATCAAGGTTACGGTTCTTCGCCGCGTTCAATGCCGCGATGAACTGCCCCTGATTGCGGAATCCGGCCGTCGCCTCTTCGAGCGTCATGCCGAGCGCGTCCAGCTGCGGCTGGATCTTCGCGAGCTGCGCGGCATTCTTGCCGATCTTGAGCGAGACGGCATTCGGCTCCGGAGCGTCCGCAGCCGCTGTCGTGCCAGCCGGCGTGGACGTGCTCGACTCGCTGTCTGAGGACGTCGTCGAGGTAGACGCCTTTGCGTGCGACGAGCCCTTGGTGGATTTGTCGCTGCCGCTCCCATGCGACGTCGAAGCGGTCGTCGTGGTCGTCTTCGACGAGCCCGCGTTGGCAGACTTACCCGACGTCGTCGAGGGACCTGATTTCGGGGCGTGCGTCGTTGTGCCGCCAGCCTTCGGGGCTGTCGACGTCGTCACATGCGGCGCTTTCGGTGCGCCTGCACCCTTGCCCTGAGCCGACGCTGTCGATGCCAATGCGACAGCCGCTGCCGTCACTGTGAACAGCCGGTATAGCTTCATCGTGAGTCCTCCGCCGCTGACAGGTCCAAGATCAATGCCGCGCGGTCACCGTGTCGGAAGTGATCGCTTCTTCACAGGACGTCGCGCCTCGCGTACATGCGCGCCGACCGCAGGCGTGTTCAAGAACGCGAGCCTTCTTGCAAAAGTGGTGTTGAGAAGTTCCATGTAGAATCGCGAATCGTGAGCGACATTCACGAGGTTTACGCGGTCCGCTATGGGCATCACGACCGGAAGGCGCACGAGAATTACATCGGCGGCGATCCGCACGACATCCTCCAGCCGCTGGCCTATTTCGTGTGGGTCATCCGCGGCTCGCACGGCACGTTCGTCATGGACACCGGCTTCGACCACGCGATGGCCGGCAAACGCGGTCGCGTCATCGTCAAGCCGGTGGCCGATGGCCTGACGGCCATCGGCATCGATCCCGAGCAAGTGCAGGACGTGATCATCAGTCACCTGCACTACGACCACTGTGGCAACCACGATCTTTTTCCGCGCGCGAAGTATCACCTCCAGGATCGCGAGATGGCCTACGGCACGGGACGCTGCATGTGCCATTCGCATCAGCGGATTCCGTTCGAGGCAGACGATGTCGTGGCGATGGTTCGGAAGGTGTTCGATGGCCGCGTCGCGTTTCACGATGGTGATGAGTCGCTCGCGCCGGGCCTGACGCTGCACCGCATCGGCGGTCACTCGATGGGCCTGCAGTGCGTGCGCGTGACGACACGGCGCGGTCATATCGTCCTCGCCGCGGACGCCACGCATCTCTATGCGCACGTCAACGAGGGACGCGTGTTCCCGATTACCTACAGCGTGGCCGAGACACTCGAAGGTTATGCGACCCTGAAGAAGCTGGCCGATTCACCCGACCACATCATTCCCGGGCACGATCCGGAGGTGCTGAGGCGCTATCCTGCGGCGAAAGCTGGGCTCGAGAATTGGGTGGTTGACTTAGGGTCGTAGCGGCTTGACACCAACGCGCTCGAGCGACGCCTCACGGGAAGGTTCAACGGTGACGTGGGCGAGCGTCCCGGACAGATCGAACGCAGTCTCCACCACGGGAGAGAGGCCGAAGACGACCAGTTCCCGGCGTTCCATCCGTAAGCGTTCGGCCATTGCCTGGACGAGGCTCAGACCCTGGCCGTTCACGTAGTCAACCGCCGACAGGTCCAGCAACACCGCCCGGCGGTTGCCTGCGCAGAACCGGTCGAGCGCGCGGGCCAGGTCGTCCGACGTCGCGTTGTAGACGCGCCCTTCAAGCCGCAGGAGTACGGCTTCGCCGAGATCGTCTTCCTGAATGAGGAGGTACCAGACTGTTCCGTCGTTTCCGCTCACGGGGGGGTGAACCAGCGGCAGGGTGGGATAAGCTTACCAACTTTCGGGACAGTGGGGTGTATTTGATGGACGACACCGGGGACGCGGCACTCATCGCGCGGTGCCTCGGAGGGCAGCAGGACGCGTACGAAGCCATTGTGACCCGCTATCAGCGGGGGCTGTTCACCGTCGCGTTCCGGATGCTCGGCAACTACGAGGATGCGCGCGATGCGACTCAGAATGCGTTCGTCAAGGCCTACGAGCATTTGAACACTTTCGATCCCGAGCAGCGCTTTTTCAGCTGGTTGTTCCGGATCCTGAAGAACGAATGCTTGAACGTCCTGCGGGCGCGGCGGCCCTCGCAGCCGGTGTCACCGGATATGCCGTCTGGTCGTGCGGCCGATCCGGTGGAAGTGAGAGAGCGTCAGAAGGCCATCCAGACGGCGCTGATGTCGCTCTCGACGGAATACCGGGAAGTCGTGGTGCTGCGTCATTACACGGACCTGTCGTATGACGACATCGCGACGGCCCTGGGGATTCCGCCAACGAAAGTTAAGTCGCGTCTCTATACGGCGCGGCAGCAGCTCGGCGAGCTGCTGATGGACTGGCGCATAGCACGATGACGAATATCAACGACCCGTGGCGCGATGACGAGGTGACGAGGACACTCAACGAGTTGCCTCCCGTCAATCCGCCTTCGACACTCGTCAACGACGTCATGTCCACCATTGCGAGCCGGGCGGCGCGCACAACTCACGCATCGGTTATCCCCACTAAGAAAGGCGAGATCATGGCGAAGAAAGTGCTCTGGATTGTGGCCGCTACCGCAGCGTTGGCGCTGATCACGATGCGACTCGTCGGATACCCCCCGGTCGAGAAAGGAACCGAAGCGACCATCGGTGCGGCGCAACGCTACCAGTCGCCGCAGGTCTCGAGCGCGGATGTGAAGACGCAGGATGCGGAGCTGCAGGCGTTTCTGCAGAGCGATCAGTTCCGCCAGCTGACGACCGACAAGACGGCGCGTCAGGCGCTGAAGAACAAGGACTTCCAGAAGGCATTGCAGGACCCCGCGGTGCGAGCCGCGCTCGCGTCTTCTGACGTCCGCTATGCGATCGGATCGGTCCGGGTCGCCGGCGACGCGCTGGCGGCGAACAACGCTGCGCTCAACGCTGCTCTCGACGCGAATGCCGCGCTGAAGGCGGCGTTCGAGGCGAGCCCGGCCCTTCGCGCCGCGCTCGCCTCACCGGACGTCATCGCCGCGATGCAGAGCGCGTCGATGGGTGCGGCGCTGTCGCAGGCGGACGTCGCAATGGCGCTGTCGCACGATGCCGCGATCGCCGCGGTTCTCAGCGCGCCGGATGTGGCACTGGATGCGGCCACCGCGGCTGGCAGCGCCGCGGGTGGTGCGGCACGAGACGCCGTGGGTTCGGCGCGGTAACGGATCCCCCAGGCGCCCTTATTTCCACCTACACCCCCCCACGCCACGTGGCCCGGGAGCGCGACTTCATCGTCGCGCTCCTGGTGGCCTGCGTCCTGAGCCTTTCCAGCGCACGGCCCGCGCACGCGCAGTTCACCGCCACCGAGACCAACGACGTCACCGTCGTCTTCCTGCACCCGACGCAAACGTTCATCGTCCCGCACGTCGGTCGATCGTTTGAGAACGCGCTGGCCTTCCATCGGAAGCTGTTCGATTTCTCACCGCGCGAGAAGATCACGGTTCTGCTCACCGACTTCTCTGATGCCGGGAACGCGTCGGCCGAGGCGGTTCCCCGTGACTTCGTTACGTTGCGCATCGCGCCAATGAGCTTTGCCTTCGAGACGTTCACGGCCAGCGAGCGCATGTCGTACCTGATGAATCACGAGCTGGTGCACGTGATGACGAACGATCGTCCGGCGCCGCGCGACCTGTTCTTCCGACATTTGTTTCGCGGCAAGGTCGCTCCGGTGGCCGAACATCCCGAGTCTGTGCCGTATCTGTTCCTGACCGCCCCGAGGCGGGCGGCACCGCGCTGGTATATGGAAGGCATCGCAGTGTTTCTCGATACATGGATGGCTGGCGGTCTCGGGCGGGCGCAGGGGCCGTTCGACGAGATGGTCTTCCGGTCGATGGTGCTCGACGGCAGCCGCTTCTACGACCCGCTCGGACTCGCGGCGGAACTGACCAAGACCGACTTCCAGGTGGAAGCGAACTCGTATCTCTACGGCGCGCGGTTCATGAACTACCTGGCCTACACGCACGGACCGGAATCGCTGATTCGCTGGACCTCACGGACGACTGGATCAAAGGCCTACTACGCGTCGGCGTTCCAGCAGGTCTATGACATGCCGCTCGAGCAGGGCTGGCGCGACTGGATTGCCTTTGAGCAGGCATTCCAGCGCAAGAACATCAGCGCCATTCGCGAGCATCCGACGACGCCGTATCGTGACGTGTCGCGAGAGGCACTCGGTTCGTTGTCGCGCGCCTATGTCGATCCCGAACGCCGCCGGATCTACGCGGGACTGAACTACCCTGGCACTGTCGGCTACCTCGCCGCCATTGGCCTGGACGATGGGCGCGTCGAGCATTTGCACGACATCAAGCAACCGCGCATCTACACCGTCACGTCGCTCGCCTACGATCCGGCGGCGCACACACTGTTCTATACCGCCGATAACGCCGCCTACCGCGATCTCATGGCGGTCGATACGAACACGCGGCAGCAGCGCACGCTGCTCAAGGACGCGCGCATCGGCGACCTGTCCTTCAACCCAGCGGATCGATCGCTGTGGGGTATCCGGACGTTCAACGGCATCTGCACGCTGGTACGGATCCCGTCGCCGTACACCAACTGGAACGCCGTCTATTCGTGGCCCTACGGCGAAACCGCGTACGATCTGGACGTCTCGGCGGACGGCGGGTTGGTGTCGGTATCGGTCGGCGAGATCGATGGCCGTCAAGGCGTGCGCGTCATGAAGACCGCGTCGCTCATGACCGGCGACGCGACCGCATTCAAGCGGTTCGATTTCGGGACCGCGATCCCGTCGAACTTCGTGTTCTCATCCGACGGGAAGTATCTGTTCGGCAGCTCGTACTACACCGGCGTGTCCAACATCTT
>Ga0126304_10000054_pt1 | contig 28999 bp, 27 predicted proteins | sample Plot25_FD_92538 | JGI IMG/M metagenome (GOLD analysis project Ga0126304, IMG submission 92538) | Serpentine soil microbial communities from UC McLaughlin Reserve, CA, USA - Plot25 | ecosystem: Environmental > Terrestrial > Soil > Grasslands | place: USA: UC McLaughlin Reserve, Lake County... | reverse complement strand
GTTATAATACTCAATTGCTTTATGATAATCTGAAAGGTAACGAAAACTAATTCCCAAACCTATATAGCTTTGTATTATATTTTGATTATCGGAAATCTCATTAGCTGTGTTTAATGCGTGTTGATAATATTGAATTGCTTTATAATAATCCGAAAGACCTCTATAAAATTTACCTAACTTTAAATAACAAGTCAAAATTTTTCTTTTGTCTTTAACTTTAATTGCTAATTCTAACGCTTGTTGATAATATTGAATTGCTTTATCAAAGTCATAGGCTTCATCATATTCTTTCCCTTTTTCAAGATATTCAGATAATTTTAAAGTATCAGTATCAGTCAAAGTAATAAATATAAGTTCTCTTTTATTTAAATTTCTCCCTTAAGTTATTACTAAATATTATTCTGATTTAAAGGAAACTCTATAACTAATGATTAATATTAATAAATCTTTAAATTAAATTTCGTTTAACCTGACTATTCAAATGTAATTAAATATAAAATAAAATTCAAAATAATCTTAATGTACTATTAGAATTTTTAGTATAAAAAAAACTTTTTATAAAATCATCTGATATTATACTAAGAATCACTATTCATATTATTGAAAAAATTATGTTTGAATTAGTTACACATCTATAAATCATCTGCCTAACCCAAGTAAATTTAAAATAAATAATGCTTCCACTATCTGAGGTAAAAAGGGAAAAACAATTGGTGAAGACTATTTTATTCAAAAGATAATAATTGGCTTTTGAAAACAAATAATTTGGATTATAGATAGAAATGAATAAAGAATAAAAAATTGTAGTATATTGTACATCTATACGATTTCTTTTTCCAATATAAAATCTATCAAGATTAAAATTCATAGTATAATAATATAGTATATTCAAAGAAGAAACGAAAAACGTACAACATTTTACAAAAAAGTTTAAAGCTTAATTCATCTATAGTTTATCAATTGAAAACTTCAATTTTAACGACTTCAAAATATGAATGGTTAACAGGTAAAAAGAAAGTATCCAAAGTATATGAATACAGAATTAAAAGTGATATCAAAAAAACTTCAAATTTTTCTAAGGTCAGAAATGCCATTACTTGTTCTAAATGGTTTTCTTAATGAGCTGAGTGTATTTCCTCAGCTGAGTGCTAATACTAGAATGCAATATGTGGCAAAAATACTGCTAATGTAATATTTAGAATAAATTTGAATACTTTTAATGATAACAATGATAAAGTAAGAAAAGTTGTTGGCCTTTTTTTTCCAAGAGGAACAGAAAGAAGAAGCTCTCTTACAAATGAAGATATACCACAAATACTTCAATATTTAGAATATGCACATACTACAACACCAACGTTAGTAAAAAAAAATTATATTCTGAAGATAATCATTTAAAAAATAATATTTAAATTGTCTTGTGTTCTAATCTATAATTCTAGCATTATGCATTCTACCGAATCCGTTCAAAATTTAAAGTAACTAATGCTTTGAAAATTTTCAGCAATAATGGAAAATAGATAGAAATGTTGGGTAAATGAAAAATTATTATAGTACAGAAGGAAATTACAAATAATGAATTCTCATAATACAAGACAACGAACCGAGGATTCGAATCCGGCCGACCCCATAAAAACATCCATTCAATGCTCTTTTCCAGATATAATTTGTAACATAGATACAAAAGAGCCGAACAAATTACAGTTTGGTAAATTCTATAAACGTTTGTTGACAATAGACATTGATATTAAACTTTTCCGTTATTGCTAGTTGCTTTAGTTACAAAATATATATCCATATAATAAATTCATATGAATTAATTATAAAAAATTTTATTGTGTCTTCAATAGAGATCCAAAAATATCAGATATACAGCACACAACGTACATATAAAATACATATAATATTTATATTCATTTCCTTATACATGTATTTATTCAATTCAACAATTATTAAGATGGTATTTGATCAGTTACCAGCATAGAAAGGCTTCATAAATAAGCAATACATATGTGTATACAATATTTCTATACCTTTTCACTTTTGCATGACTTATCTATAGAATGCTACAATATCACTTCAGTTATAAATGATGAAATGGTCATATTATATCATAGCATATTGAAAAGTATACTTATCTAGTACTTTATTTATATAGACTTTATGAAGAGTATTACCAATAGTATTCCTCTAACTCTTAATAAATACTCTATTGTTATAGTTGATGATGATCCTGATTTAGTTGATTTGTTTAAAGAAATTTTAAATAAAAATGGCTATACTGTTTGGGGATTTACTCATCCCATAATTGCATTAAAGTTTATTGAGAACAATCATAAAAACTGCAATTTAGTAATTTCTGACTACCAAATGCCTCAAATAAATGGATTTGAATTAGGTAAAAAAATTACAGAAATTGATAGTAATATCAAATTGATTTTAATAAGTGCTTATGATGATAGACATGAGAATACTTTAGAATTTAAATTCATTCAAAAACCAATAACAATAAATAATTTGATAGAAACAGTTGAAGAATCACTGTTAACAATAAAAAAACAATAGAAGAAAAACATTAGCAGAAATATAAAAAGCAGAAAATATAAATGAATAAGCGATCTAATACATTCACAATATCCTTTAGATTTACATATTGAATAGATTGAATAGATAAGTAATAGAGTATGTTACTATTAGCTGATTAATTACGTATAATATAAGTTTATTAGATCCATTGGACTTCTATTCTAGAAAGACGAGCTGCTATAAAGATTTCCTAAAATTATTAATAGATGTTCAACTAATACAAAATATCCAAATTATAAGATAAAAATAGTTAAAAAATACAAGTTTAAAATTTATTAAAATATATAATAATCTATCCTCCTGCTACAAGAAACTGATCCCAATTATTTTGTTGATAATTATCTATCAATTCATTTAGTAAATCATCATAATCCATATTTTTTTTTCTTTTTCCCATCAAATCAGTTAATAAAGCATCAAATCTTTTAAATGTATTTTCATTAACTTCTAAATCTGTCACAATTATTACGTTGAGTCTATTTGAGTTATGATTGTTTTGATCTATTAAATTGAAAAGATATTTTAATCTTAATGTAAACATTTGACAAAGATGAAAATATTAAAAGTGCTCAAAACTCAAGACCATAAATTTGAAATAAATCTATACAATGAGGATTTGATAAACTTAATAAATGTAAATGAGAGCTTTGATGATCTATATACATTGAATTTTTATTTGCAAGCATTGCAAAAAAAGTATAATTTTTATGAAACACTAATCATTATCCACGATATACTTAAAAACAAAGTAGATCTCTTCAAAAATAAAGGGGAAATTTTCTTAGAATAAAAAATCTCTAATAATTTTGACGTTTAAATATCAATACCAAACAAACAATAAATTAATTAATCTTTTTGTATAATACTAATTAGACAATGGGAAAAATAGCAAAAAAAGGTCGCATTTTTTTAGGTAAAAGAATTGGACCGCAATCTGCTCGAAGAGCTCGAAAACCCTTAAATGAAGATTGGATAACAGGAAATATTCCTAATAGACATTATGTAAACAAAAGGCGAAATAGAAAAGTTGTAAGAGGAAGAAAAACAACAACATCAGATTAAAGCATATAAAAAAGTTAAACCATTAATGATAATATTTAGACTAAAGCAAATTAAATTATAGAGAGACAATAATCTATATTAATTATTGGTTAAATTATGAGTTTAATAAATTATTTTCCCTTTCAAAACATTAGAAAGGCTCAATCAAAAGTATGTGATGAGATTGAAGACTGTATCAAAAGTAATATAAAATACATTTTTCTTGAGGCACCAACTGGCTTTGGTAAAAGCCCTATTGCTATAACTTTGGCTCGTTATCTAGGCAGCTCTCATATATGTACTGCCACTAAAGATCTTCAAAACCAATATTCTACTGATTTTCCTTTCATTAAAGAAGCTAAAGGAAAAAGAAATTTCATTTGTATATTAAAAGAAATTGAAGGAATACATGAAACATGTGAATATGGACCATGCCAAAAAGAAGAAGAATTTGATTGCGTATATAAAACTAGACTTTCAGATTATAAAGTGAATGGTTTAGGAACAAAATTTGAAAATGTCAACATTGGACAATTTGAAAAAATGAAATATATTAAAAAATATGAAAAACAATTGCGATTTGACAATTTAGAATGGGAACCATGTAAATACTTTCATCAAAAATGGATTTCAACAAAATCCTCTCACACTATTTATAATTACAAATATTTTCTCTCTGACTTATATTTTTCTAATGTTATTACTAAAAGAGAATTATTGGTCTTTGATGAAGTACATAATATTGAAGCTGAAATTTCTGATTTTAAAAGTTTCATTATTAATAATGATAACATTACAAGACTATTTCCAAAGCTTAAATTACCTACTATAAAGGAAGAAGAAATAGAAACATGGATTGATTTCTGCGAAGAATATAGAGATACTCTTTTAGATTTTATTGAGGATATTGAGTTTGCTATAGAAAATAATAATTTAAAAGAACCCTATACTGAAAAGAATTTAATCGATTGTATTAATAAGGAAAAGAACCTCCACTTTGTCCTTAATGATATGAAATCTAATAAAAATAATTGGTTGGTAACAAATATAGATCGTAAATCAAGAGATTCAATCAGGAAGATAACACTTACTCCTTTGGATATTTCCAATTACTTTAAAGAAATTCTTGATTTAAGTAACTATGGCCTATTTATGAGTGCAACCATTTTAAATAAGAAATATCTCTGTAACCTTTCTGGTCTATCAGAAGATGAGATCAAGTTTATCCGCATTAAGGAATCTGATTTTCCAAAAGAAAATAGACCAATTCATTTAATGAATATAGCATGGTTAAACAGTAAGACCATGATGGATAATCTTCCAACTATTGCCAAGACAGTTAACAATATAATGAGCATACATAAAAACGAGAAAGGAATAATCCATACCACCTCTTACTTTCAATTAGAATTTATTAAAAAAAATCTCAACAAAGAAAACCTAGGACGGCTCATAGAAACTAGCCCTAATACTGATAGAATAGAAATATTACAAAGACATTCTCGAAACTCAAAACCTACTGTCCTTATTTCTCCCTCATTTTTTCAAGGATTAGATTTAAAAGATGACTTGTCAAGATTCCAAATTATAATTAAAATTCCATATCCTGATTTGAGTGACAAAAAAGTTGCTGCCTTAAGAAAAAAAGATATGAATTGGTATTTGTGGAATACAGTGGTTAGATTAACTCAAACATATGGTCGAAGTATAAGAAGCAAAGATGATCATGCATCAACATATATTTTAGATAGTAACATAAATTATTTATTACGAAATGCAAATGAGATGTTTCCATCTTGGTTTACGGAAGCAATAATTTATAAAAAATAATAAGTTAAAGTGAAGAGAAAAAAATTTTATTATATTATTAATATACTCTTAACTACTTTCGATATAATTAGATAAAGTATTCTGACCTTCATTTTTTTTTATTTCAGAAACTTTGACTCCAATACGTCGTAATTTAAAAAGATCATATGCAGAAATATAATCCAAAAATATTGAATTAGCGTGGTTGATTAGATCATTTAGATTTTGTGTATAATTTTTCAAACTTTTTGATCTATTTACAATACCTAATTTATTATCAATAAATATTAAACCAACACTTTTAAAATGTATTTCTCTTTGTATAACATCACTATAAATCGATTTACAAAGTTCCAATATTAATGCTTTAACAAGGTCAATATTACTAGTATATTCTTTTAATGTTTTAATTCGTGTTATTTGTTTACTTTGTTGTTTTATATATATTGGATCGTTATTGATTCCTAAAGAAGATCTGTGTAACAACTCTGCATAATAAATTCCAAAATTTTTCTTCAAAAATGCTATATCTATTTCTGCAAGTTGTTTAAATGTCGTTATTCCGAATTCATTTAGTTTTTGTTTATTTTTTGGTCCAATACCAGGAATTATGCTTATATCTAAATCTGAAATAATTTTTAGCGTTTCCTTTGGTTCAATTACAAATAATCCATTAGGTTTTTTGTACTCTGATGCTATTTTAGCTAAAAGTTTATTATAAGATATACCAATTGAACAGCCTAGATGTAGTGAGTTAGACAGTCTAGTTTTTATATCTCTAGCTAAACTTATCGCATTTTTATAAGTACTTACAAAATTAGTCATATCCAAATAACATTCATCTAAACCAATAATTTCATAATTTTTTACTGTTGTCACTGATATTATTATTTTCATTGCTTGGTTTGAGAGAAGTTTATAATATTCAATATCCATTGGTAAAAAAATCGTCTTGTAAAAATCTTTCAATTTTGATTTGGCAAATTTTATTGGAATTCCAGATTTAATGCCATATTTTCGTGCTACATAATTTGCAGTACTTACTATACCGCTTTCTTTTGTTCTTCCAGAATAGACACATATAACTACTGGTATATCCTTAATTGAAGGATTTCTAATTTCTTCACATTGAGCAAAAAAATAATCAAAATCAATATGAAAAATAATTCTTTTTTCACCTGTATTGATATTGTCAATATTAAACATATAATACTATAATAATGTAAACAGGAAGAATATTAAAAAGTTAAAAACTTTATAATTATAAAGAAAAGGTATTTTGAGATAGATTTTTTTATTCCAAATCCCCAAATAATATATTGGAAAATCCAGTGATTATTAATGACAATGGAATAAAGTTAAACCCGGATAAAATGATAAGAGAAGAATTATATCATTGTATTTATCAAAATCGTATTTTTCTTTTTTTTAAAGATAATGACGATATACTCCATTGCTATGAGATTAGTGACATCGATATAATCAATAGTATAAAAGAAAATCCTGAGAATATTAACAATATACTCAATAATTTAGCTAAAGATAAATCTACAGAAACTACTAATTATTGAATAAACATTATATTCTACTTTCAATGAATAATTAAAATAATGTCTTCAAAGAACGAAAATACAGAAAGGAGTAGATCAAAATCTAGCAATGAGATATTTATCGGAAAAAAACCACTTATGACTTATGTCACAGCCACATTGGTTCAACTTGCTAATGAACCATTAGTAGTTATAAAAGCTAGAGGAAAAAGCATACCTAGGGCTGTAGATGTTGCGCAGATAATTGTAAAGAGAATGGAAACACTGGGTTACAAGGTAGCAGCCGTAAAATTAGGCTCTGAGGCTGTCCAATCACAAGATGGAAATACACGTAATGTCTCAACAATTGAAGTAGCTGTTTCAAGAAATAGCGCTTAAATTATTTATTTTTAAGTTTATTGTGTCCTCCTTTCCTTTTACATTAAATTTTTTATAAAAACTTTATTTATATCACATACTTTAGTTTCACCATTTTTTATCATTCCATAACAACCATCACCAATATTTATGCATAATACTGATGTATTATCTTGTGAGATACTTGTACCCATTGTGAATTCCTGAAACCTAACACCATCTAATTCAATTTCATTACAATAGTTTGAGGAAATAGCATCATGATTATTTGGAATAATTTCATATTCACCAGGTTGTAACTTTACCAGTTTAGAGTGTATACCATTCTCAGAAGCAACAAAAGAATAAATCGGTTCTTTACCAATTATAACTAAGTTTGATATTTCCTCAACTTTTGCACAATTTTCTCCTCCATTACAATCAGATAACAAGAGACAAATACTTTCAGAATTTATCTTTTCAAGTTTACAACTAAAAACATTAGTATTAATTATTACAATTGGCTGATTATTCAATTGAATAGTATTATTTAAATTGATCTCATCACTATTTGTATAAAAGAGATCAGATAATTCAATATTAAATGATGTATTGTTAAAGGATTCGTTCCTAATCAGATTTTTTTCAATAATATTTATTGTTCCGTTCTCACTATTAATTTCACCAAAAGCAATAAATCTATCTTTCGTATTTTCAAGTAAAAAAATTGATAATAGTAATATTAAAAATATAAAAATAATATTAAACATTAAAAAATCCTATTTTTAAGCTATAAATCATTAATGAAAATATTTTAAAGAAATTAGATTATAAAAAATAAGGGATAAATTTGTTAAATTGCATTTTTATCTAATATTTTTATAGTTAAGACCATTTAAGAATGGAGACAAACAATACAATTGATTAGAAAAAAAGTTAAAACTAATTTAAAAGATTTGAACAAGCGATTGTATCAATTAGACTATGATGAAGGTATCAAAATCCTCTGTACTAATATTAATTCTAATATATTTATCAATAAAAAGATTAACAACGAATATATCATTCAAATAGAAAACGGGAACCAAAAAAATAAAAAAGAAGTTTTATATTTTGATAAAAGAAAAGATCTAATTAATTACATCCAAAAAAATTGTACTGCAAAATTTGATTTTATAGAATATTAACTTTAGATAAATCAATTTTTCAAGTAAGAAAATTTATAATTAAATATTTAGTTTATTATTTTATTCTTGAAGATTTATGATATACTGAAAAATAAAAAAACATCAATTCTACGAAAGGAAAATGACAACATCAGGATTTTCCTTTGTGGACCTACTTCTTCCCAAGATCTTCATTTTGGTCATGCAAGAGTTTTTTTTGTATTTGATTTAATTTCCAGAATTTTAAATTTTCATAACATTCAAACAACTGTTGTTATTAATATTACAGATCTTGATCCCAAAATATTTTCAAAAGCAAAGGATAATAGAATGGAACCAAATCTTTATGTAGAACAAAATATACGGAAGTTATTAGAGTTATCTAAACAATTAAACTTTAAAGAAGGCATGATTTTTGCTAAGGTCTCAGATTTTATTCCTCAAATGATAAAAATAATTCAAAACTTATTGTCTCAAAAAGATGCATATCAGAGTTTTGGAAATATATATTTATGCAAAGGAAAAATATTAGGAAATTTATCAAAGAAACTCGAAAATGATGTTGCAGATACGAGATTTGATATAGCGCCTGGCAAAAAAGATTCAGATGATATTCTCTTATGGAACTGCGCTGATACTTTAGATTATTTTTATCCGGGTGGTGCTTTAGGAAAAGGAATTCCATGGTGGCATATCCAAGATGTTTCTGTTATTATAAGCTTATTTGGAGGAAAATATGATATTCATGGTGGAGGGACTGATTTAATAATTCCCCATCATGAAAATATCAATTCGATTTTATCAAAAATTAACAAAAATTCGAGATATCCAACATTTTGGATTCATGTAGGACTAGTCTATAATCAAAACAAGAAAATGTCAAAGTCATCCAATAATGGAATTAAAATAAAAGATTTATTAAGAAAATATAATTCTAATACGTTAAAACTTTATTCTTATTCTGAGCATTATAGATCTCAAATGTCATTTAATGAACGAGAATTAAGAGATTCTCAGAAATTAGATTACAAACTCCAAGAGTATATGTTAAATTTTGGAGAATCAATTTTTATGTCTAAAAAAGAAAATTCTGTTTTTAAAAGATTTATGAGTTACTTGGACGATGATTTAAATACGGTAAAAGCAATTAACATATTAAAAAATTCTTTAAATGAAAAGTCTTTGCAAGCAGATATTGGCAATATGGTGAAAATTCTCGGACTCAAATATTAAACACCATCGATATTTACAAAATGAATTAGAATTTTGCTCATTGTGGACGGCTTCTATAACTTTGAAACAATCTGAGAATATTACTATTATTCTCTTTTATAATAGAAACTTTAGTGATGATTATTTTTTTAATAGAATATATTTTGATAATGAAAATGATATTGTTAAATCCCTTCAATTTTTAAAGAGATTTCTTACTCTTGAAGGAATTTCAGGATATTTACATTTAAAAAATGATACCAGTTATTTGAGAAAACAGTTTAAAAAAAATAGGTTTGTTCGTGTTGATTCCATTTATACCTTAGAATCATCAACAGAATTAATTACCTCTACACCACTAAATTTAGAAGAAGAAATTTCTGTTACTAAAATTAATGATCCTGTATTGCTTAATACTTGGACTAGTATTTTCTGTCAATCTTTTAATATTAAAGATCCATGCCCTTTTATGAAAATTGTAAATAAAAATAAGCAAAAATTTTTATTTCTTCTAGCTATGTTAAAGAATAAATATAATAAGAAAAACAAGAATGAGAATAACGATAATTATAATGGAGATAATGACACTGACAATATTCCTGCAGGAGTTTGTCTATTATTTGAAAAGTATGGATGTTTAGGATTATATTGTTTAGGAACCCTACCAGAATTTAGAAGGAGAGGCATTGCTCAAATGATTTTAAAGACTTCTTTACAAATAGCATATACAATGAAATATGATAAGATATTTTTACAAACCTTTCAAAATGATAATTATATAGACTTTTATAAAAAATTTAAATTCAAAATAATAGACAGAAGAAAAATATTTCAAATTAACTAATTGAAGAATCAACTTTAGGTTACAATAAAAAATATAATATAGAATCAGAATGGTTAATTGTAATAATAATAATGGTTTTTATAAAAAAATTAGAAATTTATGGTTTTAAATCATTTGGATTTAAAAATACTGTAATTAATTTTAATAATGGACTTGTTGCCGTTACTGGTCCTAATGGTTCAGGCAAAAGTAATGTTTTAGATGCGATTATGTTTGCACTAGGCGAAAATAGTCCCAAAGCTTTACGAGTAGATAAGTTTCAATCTCTATTTCATGATACTCAAAATAAATCTCATAAATTGGTTCGAGTAAGTATCATTTTTGATAATAAGAATAGAGGTATTCCGATTGATTCCGATAACGTTACTTTGACCAGAGAAATGGAAGGTTCAGCAGGAGAAAGTCAATACCTCTTAAACGGAAAAAAGGTAGCTAAATCAACAATTATTGAGTTATTGCAAATTGTCGTTGCAGTCCCTAATAAATTAAATATTGTACAACAAGGAATGATTACAAGAATATCAGAATTAAACTCTGAAGAGAGGAGGAAAATCATAGAAGATATTATTGGCTTATCTTATTTTGATGAAAAAAAAGAAGAATCGTTAAAACAATTAGATGAAGCAGATAGAAGACTCGATATTGCTCTAGCACGTATGAGTGAAATAAGAAAAAGGATTGACGAATTAGAAATTGAAAGAAATGAACAATTACGATTTCAACATATTGAAAATGATATGAAAAAGTACAAGGCTATAAAACTTTCAAATGAAATTAGATCAATCCAAAAGAGTGTTTCTATTAATAGCCATGACTTAGAAACAAAAAAATTAAAATTTGAGAGTATTAGTTCTGTATTAAAAAAAACAAAAGAAGAACTAGAAAAATTAGATTTAGAAAAAACAAAATTCATTAAAGAAGTAGATGTAACAAATAAGGAAAAAGCTCATATAAGTAATAGAATTTCCTCAATAGTATACGATGTAGAAAAGTCCAAAGCCATGTTAAAAGAAATAGTATCTAGAATTGAACAGATAAAACAGAAATTAAAAAATAATTATATTGCAGAAATAGAATCAAAGAAAAAAGCTAATGATTTTTTAGATAGAATTCAAGTTTTGGAAAAAGACGTTGAAATTGTAAACAAAAGAAAAATTAGTCATATTAATCAATTAAATCATGTAGACAAGAATATTTTAAGTCAATCTAGTTTAAATCAACAAACAGAAATAAATGCACAAAAAATAAATGAGAGACTTTCAAAAATTATATCATTAAACAATAAATTTGAGCTTAATATTTTAAAAATAAATGAAAACAAAAAAATTATAAAAAATAATTTAAGTGATACAAATTTTAAAATCAAAAATATTAAAAGTAAAATATTAACAATGTCTGCAGAATTACAAAATAAAATCAATACTATTGAGGAATTAAAAATAAAACAAGAAAAAATAAACAAAGTAATAGCATTAATGGAAACAAAAGTAAAAGAATTCAATGAGAATATAGAACAATCGAGAAATACATTAAACAATTCTGATACTGAATCCTTTAAAATTTATGAAAAAAATAGAATTTTAACCGATTCTATGTTTGAAGATTTAACAATTTCCGAAATTCTAAAAAATAATCAATTACGTCTCATTGGAATAGTTCATGATTTAATCAAATGGGATAAGAATTATTATAGACCAGTAATGGCTGTTGGAGGGGACTGGATGAAAGCAATAGTTGTTGATAATGTAGAAGACATGATAGAAATAGCAGAATTTGCAAAATTGAAAAAATTACCTCGAGTAAAAATAATTCCACTAGATGTAATTCAATTAGTAGCAGATAAAGTAGTGGAAGAGGTAGAGAATGAAAATATCTCTATCATAGGTAACTTAACAAATTTTGTAATATCTGATTTTGAGAATTTAGTCAATTTTATTTTTGGAAATACGATTGTTGTAAGAACCGCCAGTGAAGCCTATAGTCTTTCTTTAAAAGGATATAGATCAGTATCAATAGATGGTGAATTATTTGAGTTAGAGTCTAAATCTCTCCTAATAGATTATAATTCTACAATTATTAATTTTGTAACTGAAATTAATCTAAAAAATGATATTGAAAGTCTACGATTACTAATATTAAAATTAAAGGATTCATTTTTAAAAGAGATAAAAGAACTAGGAAAACTAATAGATAAATTGAAGAAGTTAAATGCAGAGAAAATAAGTTTAGAAAATTCCATTAAATATTTGCAAGATAAAATTGATTTTCAAATAGACATATTAAAAGAAAAAAAAATAGAACTAAAGGAATTAGAGATATTCCTGAATCAAAATATAGTTGAATATAAAAAAATACTATCATTACTGAAATCAAATGAAAAAAGACATTATTTAATAATCAATAGCAGAAAAAAATTAGTAGAAGACTTAAAGAAAATAAAACAAAATTATGACGAAACTCAATTAGGAAATTTAAATCTAGAACGAAGCAAATGTCAAAGTTTAATTGATACTGATAATCAAGAATTACAAAATATCACAATAAAACTCACAAAAACGAAAAATGAAAAAGACTTATTTCAAGAAAGAATTAATATCTTAAATGAAGAAACGATTAATCTAAAAACAGAACTTTCAAATAAAGAATTAGCAATAATAGATTTAAAAAATAAAATAGAAAAAGAAGAAATCGATTTAAACTCTTTGAGAGATAAAGAACAAAATATTATATTCAACTCAGGTAATTCTTATACCATACTACAGTCCTATGAAGAAAAAATCAAAATTTTCCTTGACAATGAACGGAAATTCTCTCGTGAAAATAGTTCTATAGAAAGAGAAATTGTTCTTTTAGATAAAGAAATTATAAATTTAAAACAACAAGAAGTTAAATTAAATAATGATCTTATGGGAACAGGATACAAGAATTTAATTAATGATAATTTTGATGTCAATGAGCTTTTATCTAATCTATCTGAAGAATACGAACAATTAAAGAGCAGAATAAATTTGAGAGCTGATGAAACTTATATTCAAGTTGTTGATGGGTATAGAGGAATGTCGACAAGAAAAAATGATTTAGAAAAAGAAAGAAATTCAATTGTTATCTTCATAGAAGAAATTAACAAAGAGAAAACGAATATGTTTATGGATACATTCTATAAAATTAATAATGATATAAATTACATATTTTCAACTATTATCGGAGGTAATGCGTGGCTTGAAATTGAAAATCCTGAAGATATCTTTTCCAAAGGTGTACGACTGATAGTTCAATTTACTGACAAACAAAGAAGAGACTCTACGGGATTATCAGGAGGAGAAAAGACAATGGCAGCCACAATATTTTTACTAGCTCTTCAATCTATCAAGCCATCTCCTTTTTATTTGATGGATGAAGTAGATGCTCACTTAGATGCCCAAAATACTGAAAGGTTATCAAAAATACTTTTTGAACGATCTAAAAACAATCAGATTATTTTGGTAACATTAAAAGATTCTACTATTTCAAAGGTAGATCAAGTATATGGCGTTTTCCCAAGAGATGGTATTTCTCACATTGTCAAATATAAATATCCTAAAAATGAATTAAATGAGATTTCTCTAAATTGAATAAATGAAATTTGTTGATAAGTGATCAAGAAATAGATTCATAATTAAAACATCTAATAAAATGAGAATTAGAAGGATCATGAGCATCATGAGCATTATGGATTTCTTTTTTAGTCAATAAAGGTTCATTTTTTTTACATTTTTCAGTAGAATATAAACATTTACTTATAAATTTACAGCCACCCTGGAGGCTGGCAGCAGATTCGAGATCATTTTTTATCTTTATTTCTTGATGTTGATTATTAGTAAATTTTGGAATAGCAGATATTAAAGCTCTAGTGTAAGGATGAAGAGGATTATAAAGAACTTGTTTAATATTACCTTGCTCGATAATTTGTCCTTTATATATAATAATTATATTATCACCAACATATTGTGAAGTAGCGAGATCGTGAGTTATATATAAAAAAGAGACATTTTCTTCTTGTTTTAATTTTTTCATTAATTCTAGTATTTGGATTCTAATAGAAACATCTAACATGGAGACTGGTTCGTCAGCGATAATTAATAATGGTTTAAGAACAAGGGCTCTTGCAAAACTTACTCTTTGTCTTTGGCCTCCTGACAGCATATGAGGAAATTTTAACGATACTTCCTCTGGATCTAGATTTACTTTTTTTAATGCAGAAAAAATAGATTCTTTAATATCATTTTGTTTAAGACCATTTTTATGTACATCTAACGGTTCTTTAACAATATCGAAGATTTTCATTCTTGGATCTAAAGAGGAATAAGGATCTTGAAAGATCATTTGTGTTTTAGATCTTAAATTTAATAATTCTTTTCCTTTTAGTTTAGTAATATCAGTATTATCAAAAAATATGTGACCTGAATCAGGATTTATAGATCGCATTATAAGTTTAGCAAGAGTTGTTTTTCCTGAACCTGATTCCCCTGCAACAACAAGTATTTCACCTCTAGAAAGTTTAAAATTTATATTATCTATTACTTTTATTTCTTTAGATTTTTGAAATCTAATTAAATTGCTAATTCCATTATGTAATGGAAATGATTTATTTAAATCAACAATATTGAGTATTATATCATTCATTTCAATTACTTTATTTAATCTATTTTTTTATAAAATGAATAACAAAAAATAAAAATTGTTTAAGAAGTTGCTTCTTTCTTTCCTCCAAAAATTCTATCAAAATAATCAGATTGTTCTTTACTAAGGTCATCAGCCTCAGTTTCAGGAATATTTGCTAATCTTCTTGCAATTTTCTTTTTATATTCTAATTGCATTTGGCGAGCAATTTGAATTCTTTGTGCTTGAGGAGAACCGGCGCCATGCATTGATTCAGTCAAATAACCAACTGCATTTCTTCCTAATGTCATATTCTCAATAAGCCTTAAAATCCTCATTCTATTTTCAATAGGTACACCTTTTTTTCCTTTAAGGTATTTTTCTAAAAGTGGTCCAGTTTCAGGACTACGAAAATCTTGTTCTGAAGGCATAGTTACAACTAAGCCTCCTGCTATATCCTGTGCTAGTCTACTAATTTCATAGGGAAAGCGCGTTACATTATGTTTACAAACATTAGCAAGCATATCATCATTTTGGTAATTACCTGCTTTAGTTTTATATGCCTGAAAAGAGGAAGCAACACCTGTTCCAAAAATGGTTTCATTTAGATGAGTCATTTCAACCAATTTATCTTTAATATGTGAGGCATTCGCAATCCCATTATAATCAGAAATAGAAGCTGCTGCCCCAATTAGTACATCTCCTAGTCCTGTTTTACATACATAACTCCTTCTATGATAACAGGTAAAACGTTCTACCAGCATAGCAGCATAATCGTATTCACCATCCATAAAAATATGCTCATTAGGAATAAAGACATTATCAAAAATTATCATCGCTTCTTGGCCTGAATATTTAGCATTACCTGCATCAAGGTCGCCACCTTCCATACTTCTGGTGTCGCATGACTGTCTTCCATAAATATAGGTAATTCCTTCTGCATCGGTAGGAACAGCACCAACTATTGCATAATGCTTATCTTCATCTCGCAATCTCATAGTTGGCATTACAAGAATCCAATGAGAATTGATACAACCAGTTTGATGTGCTTTTGCTCCACTAATATACACACCTTTCTCATCTCTTTTTGAAATATGAACAAACATATCTGGATCTTCTTGCTGTGATGGCGAAAGACTTCTATCTCCTTTAACGTCTGTCATAGCTCCTCCTATCATATGGTTTTCTTCTTGTATTTTCTTTATGAATTCCTTAAATCTTTCATGATATTGAGTATTATATTTTTCATCCATTTCAAAGGTAGTTGAATAAAGAGAATTTAAAGCATCCATGCCTACACATCTTTGAAAACAAGTACCTGTTTTTTGTCCAAGCTTACGCTGCATTCTATTCTGATTAACAAGATCTGTTGCATTTTCAGCTATATGTAAAAATCTATTTACTCGCATTCCAGAAAGAGAGGATTCTGCCGATGCAAGCTCTGGATCCTCATTAGCTATATCATAGGTTTCTGCAACAGCATTAATTGAGGGTCGAATCATAGGATGATCAACAGGTTCTTTTACTAATTCACCAAACAAGTAAACCTTAAGATTCCTATTCCTCAGACTTTCAATATACTCTTGACCATTGTTAATAGGCATATAATATTAGATCGTCAGGATATTATTTATATATTATTAGAAATTGAAAACTATGTATCAAGAAGAAGAGTAAAATGACACAAGTGATTGAAGGTTATAATAAATATGGTAATAATATTAAAATTACGTAATTTGTTATTGATTTTGTCAAATACATGAATGAAATTTATAGATTCTAAAAAAGACCAATTCAGAAGATTAGCTCGAGATCATGGATATAGAAGTAGGTCTGCCTATAAACTATTGCAGTTAAATAAATCATATAGGATCTTGCATAAAGGCCATACCGTCGTTGACATTGGTTGTGCTCCAGGTGGCTGGATACAAGTTGCATTATCGGAAGTTGGAGGTAAAGGAAAGGTAATAGGAGTAGATTTAAAAAAAGTAGATCCTATAGATAATGCATTTCTTATTCAAGGTAGTATTGAAAATGAAGAGACAATAAATTCTATTTTAAAAATTACAAATTCAAATGTTGATGTTGTTTTATCCGATTTATCTCCTAATGTGAGTGGAAATTGGGAATTAGACCATGCAAGACAAATAGATTTAACAATAAATGCTTTAACTTTGAGTCGAAAAATAATAAAGAAAGGAGGTAAAGTAGTTTTAAAAGTCTTTCAAGGTGATATGCTTAATGAATTGATTGATGAATTACGAAAGGAATTTAAAAAAGTGATAATAACTAAACCCACTGCAAGTAGACAAGTTAGTAGTGAATTATACTTAATTTGTATCGGTTATAATGCCATAAAGAATAGAAATTTCTCTTGTTCCTACCTCGAGATTTTCATATGATTGTAATTAAATAAATTGTATTTTAAAACAATAAGAATTTCTTGAATTATCGAAGATACTTATATTGGATTAATAAAAAAACAGACAATATTGTTTTCGGCAACTAGTTTACGATCAACAAATACCAACAAAGACATCTCAAAAGATGATAGAGAAGGATTTTATAAAATTTTATTTTCACGAAGAGACGTTCGTTCACATTTTATTAAAAAAGATATACCATTGTCAACCATATTACGAATTATAAATGCTGCACATCATGCCCCTTCTGTAGGATATTCACAGCCATGGAATTTCATTATGATAAAAGATGAAGATACAAGGAAAAAGATTAAAGAATCTTTTTTAAAAGAACATGAAAAAGCAATAAAGTTATTAGATAATGATAAGATAAAACAAAATAAATACAAGTCTTTGAAATTAGAGGGAATTTTAGAATCAAATCTTAACATATGCGTTACTTATGATGATACTCGATTTGCCCCATTTATTATAGGAAAGAATGCTATTCCAGACACAGGAATTTATAGCGTTTGTTGTGCTATTCAGAATTTATGGCTTGCAGCAAGAGCGGAAGAAATTGGAATGGGTTGGGTCAGTATTATTTCAAATAAAGAAATTAAAAAAATATTAAAAATTCCTAAATATATTAAACCTATAGCTTATCTTTGTCTTGGATATGTTTCAAAATTTTCTATTTTACCCGATTTAGAAAAATCAAAATGGATAAAGAGAATGGATTTGAATGATATAATTTATCTTGAGAAATGGGGAAATAGTTTTACCAAAAAGAAACAAACTTCATAATAGATTTGAAAATATCGCTCTCTGTATTAATGAATATAAAAATTAAATATTTCCGTTTTTTATAAATATCAAAAATATAGTGTGAAGATACACCATTACCAAATTTAAATAAACAATATCATATCTTACTTTTTTTTATATATTTTTATTCCCAAATAGAAATAATAATATTTTTATTTATATAAATTAATTAGTATATATGAAGTTTCAAAAAATATATCTTGCTATCGGTATTATACCAATAATTTTAGTTACTATTTATATTTTCAATAACATTATTTTTTCAAATAAAAATGAATTTGACTTAGAAATTGATGCATTAAAAGAAGAGCAATCTTTATTCACACATACTAGAGCTACTATAACTAATACAGGCAAACAACCATTAACAGATATTAAAGTTAATTATGGAAACAAAAGTGAAATAGTTCGAAATCTAGAACCAGGACAATCATACCCTCTTAGTCCTCCCGCAGGAAGTGATCTCCAAAGAATTATTGTTACTTCAGAACAAGGAATTAATATCACAAAAGAATATAGAACACCTATTAAAATTCCAGGTATGATGGGCTCATAGAAGAATAAAAAAAATTAATAACTTTACAATACATTTTTAGATAAATATTCTCTCCATCCAATATTATCTAATTCATTTGCTTTGGAAATGACTTGGTTTTTCATCTCTTTCTTATAGTTTTCAAGTTTATCCAATAAAAACTTATTTTGCGTACCTAAAATCTGACAGGCTAAAATACCTGCATTTTTTGAGCCATTTATGGCTACAGTAGCTACAGGAATACCAGGAGGCATTTGAACAATTGATAGTAAAGAATCTAATCCTTCTAAACTAGAACTCTTTATAGGAACTCCAATTACAGGGATAGAAGTTAAGGAGGCAACCATTCCTGGAAGATGAGCAGAACCTCCTGCACCTGCAATTATAACTTTTATACCTTTTTCCATTGCATTAAAAGCATATTGAATCATTCTTTCAGGGGTTCTATGAGCTGAAACTATCGTCAATTCATATTCAATATCAAAGTATTCTAAAATTTCTGCAGCCTCTTTCATAACCTTTAGATCGGAATCACTTCCCATAATAATTGCGACTTGAATTTTTAACAATCTATATCATCATTTAACTTGGATTATGTCTATTGAATTTTTTGCCTCTAAAGATCTATTTATAACTTCATCTAAAGTTTTACCAGTACAAGTGATATGTCCTAGTTTTCTTCCAGGGGAAGTTTGTTGTTTGCCGTAAATATGAATTTTCGTAGAAGGCAAAGATAATAAATTACTTACACCAATAAATTTATAATTTCCTCTAAAACTGGTTGGTCCTAGAATATTTCTCATAACAGTGGGTCTTAACAATTCAGGTTTAGATAAAGGAAGGTTTAAAATTGCTCTAATATGTTGCTCGAATTGGGAAATTGAGCATCCTTCTATGCTATAATGGCCAGAATTATGAGGACGGGGAGCAATTTCATTAATAAAAACTTCGTCACTTTTTGAAACAAACATCTCAATTCCAAAGATTCCAATATCATTGAAACACTTCATTACCTTTTCTGCAATAATCTTTACATCATCTTGAACTTTTGAAGAAATTGTAGCGGGAACTATAGTTGTATCGAGTATATTATTTTTATGGATATTTTCGGCTATTGGAAATGATTCTATTTGTCCTTGTTTATTTCTTGCAACCATTATTGATATTTCCTTTTTAAAGTCTACGAATTTTTCTGTAAAGATCTCTTGATTCTGAAAGTAGTTAAAAGCGATAGGAATATTGTCTTTGGATCTGATAAGATAATTACCTCTTCCATCATATGATTCTTCACAAGCTTTTAGCATAAATGGATACCCAAATTTAGTTGCTGTATTTGAAATGTCATTTTGAGAATAAATTTTTGTAAATTCGGTTACGGGTAGCTTATTTTGCTTAAAGAAATTTTTTTGTCGATATTTATTTTGAATGATGTGAAGAGAATGTGGAGAAGGATAGATAGGATAATGTTGTGCTTCAAGTTTTTTCAAGGCTCTTGAGTTACCTAATTCTATTTCATAGGTAATTATATCAGAATGTTCTGCTAATTCATAAATTTTTTCTTCATCTTTAAAATCTGCTATGATTAATTTATCACAGATAGTTGAAGAAGAACAATTTTTATTTGGGTCTAATATATTTACGGTAAGAAACATTCTCTTAGCTTCTTGAGTTATCATTTTTCCTAATTGTCCTCCTCCGATAATACCTATTTTAATTGGAGTATCTATAGATAATTCATCAAGTAATGTATACATGCAGAGAGATATTTGTAATTGTAAAATAGGTGTTAAAAACTTATCAGAGAATCTAACAGAGGAGCAATAAGTTTTTATAAACAAAAATCATTTTTATAGATAAAAAAAATTTTATATTATATATTTTATATAAAAGACTTACTAATACCTTTCTTTATGAAATGAATCTTACTATGTTGTATATGAATGTTCTAAGCATCTATTCTCTAAAACTTTTCATAATGTTTATTTAGAAGAACGTTCTATAATAATGTGTGATAAAAATCACCCATCAGAATCGATACATTCAGAGAGCTAGAACACCGTTCTCTAGACAAAACGAATGTACTGACTGTGGGGGAAATGGCTGGATTTATGAGTTCTATAATGACCCAGTTTCTTGGAGAACATGTCCCCAATGCTGTGATCAGAAAGAAAATAAATAGAAGACAAGCAAGATTAACAAAAACTAAACAAAATTTTATTACTTTTAGTTTAATCCTTTAGAAAGAATATGAGGATTAAATTCTTATTTTTATTATTGAAAATAGAAATCTTAAACAATGAGCTTTGAAAAAGACATAGGTATGCTTAGAAAAGAAGAGGCAGTCAAACGATGGTTTCCCTTAGCTGCTATCGCATCTGGTATATCATTCGTTGTTACATTCTTATTTAATCTTCCATTGGAAAGAGTAATTGCATCCACAGTTTTGGCAGGGGTCATAGTTTTTAGTGGATTTTTTTTTAGGTCATTTGGAAAAGATGAAGATGACTATAAATAGATTTAAAACTAAAAAAATTTCTGACATATTAGAAAGAAAATAAGTTTTTATCAAATGATTTAAAAAATTGATCTTCTCATTATTTTAATTTCTTAGCATTATATTTTATAATAAATGGTTAAATTTTTAATCCAAATCTATTCAATTCTATTTTTTCTATCTATAAGTATATTAACAATAATAATAGTCCAGACTTTATATACTTTCATACAAAATGAATTGCACTTTCAAACATTTATTGTGTCTATAATTATAGAATCAATGTTTGTATTTGTAATTATAAAAGTGTATGATGAATTAGGCTGTAAATGGGAAAGTGTTAAGACAATTCCCATTTTAAGGAAAAAGAAAGAATTCCAAACCACAGTTCAGAATAATTATTATTACAATAATAATAATACTTTAGAGACGAAAACAAGATTTTGCTCAAATTGTGGAATATCAATAACTAACTATCAAATTAATTCCAATGTAGAAAATATTCCAAAATTTTGCAGTAATTGTGGATTTTTGCTCAAAGAAAACTTCATTGACGGAAATCAACAAAAAGAATGGCCATTTCATAATTAATAGATTAAATTACTTGGCTTTTTAATACTATTTTAGAAAGATGTCAAATTTAAAAATAACGTATATTTCAGTCCTTTTAATATTAGGTTTTTTTAGTTATTCTCTATTAGAAGACTTCATTATTGGAATAGAAAAAGAAGATCTTTTTGTATTTGCTTCTTCAAATAATTCTATGAAAGAGTTTTTCGCAAATACTAATGTTAATGATTATGAATATTTGAAAGGATATGTAATTGTGGACAATTATAAAATATTGGTTGATATAGCACTAACTGATAAACAAGTACAAGATGGTTTATCTATAAAAAATTCGCTAAGTGAAAATGAAGGAATGTTATTCTTTCTTGGAGAACCTCAAAAAGCATCTTTTTGGATGAAAAATATGAAATTTCCTATAGATATCATTTGGTTAAATGAAACCTTTTCAATTGTCCACATTGAACAAGAATTGCAACCGTGCAAGTCAGTATTTGATTGTAAATCATATAAACCTAATTATGAAGCATTATATGTTTTAGAGACTACAGATGGCTTTTCGAAAAAGCATGATCTACAAATAGGCGATAAAATTGAATTTCAATTAATAAATAAAAATTAAAAATAATAATATAATAATAATAACAGTATCAAATACCTTGCATAAACTATTTACAATTCGCAATTGACCGTTCTTGGGCCAGCTTTTTCCTTATCAATAAGATTGGAACTGCTTCCCTTATTTGATTTAAAGAGAATTCTTTCCAAACTTTTACTTTGAAATTATGTAACAAATTAACAATATCTTTAATTTCTTTCATGTATTTAATTTATAAAAACCACTAATACTAAAGTAGTCAATAAGATTAACTCCAACTTTTATTATTTTAATAATACATATTATCTTTTACTTCAGGAATTGGAATATTCATCATTTTCAAATTTTCGAAACCATATTGAGTGAAAATTGCTGTTTTCATATAATGAATGAGTCTATTATTATTTAACAAATATGTTTAACATAAAGTAATTCATTAACAAACAAACTTAAAGAGCTTTATTATTAAAGCGACAAGTTAGTTATGAATATAATAAATTATAATGGAATTGAAAGTAATAACAGATATAATCATATAAACTCTATTCAATTTGAGAGATGAATAATTAATGATAGGTTATAAATTTCTACATTGTCTAACAATAGCTAATAATATTTTAAGGAGATTTTAACTAACAAAAATAAGTGTATTATGTTAATTACAAATAGCGATCACAACTATTATTAAGTTGACTATCATAGCTAAAAAAAGATTTTAATTGAAAACTTTATCTTCTTATTCTAATACATATAAATTTAAAATTCTGCTAGTTTTGGTATTTATGTAATCCCAACTTTCATCTACTATGTCTAATTTTTCAAATTTCGTATCTTTGGATACATTTGAAATATTCTCAAAAATATTTTCACTAAATAAAATTTGGTTTGGTTTTGCCAATGCCGTTATTTTTGATGCAATACTTATACCAGAACCAATTAGATCGATATGGGAAGTATCCAAATTTTTTCCATATAATACTATCATTGATTCTCCCAAGTCAATACCTATCTTTACCTGAATCTGTGGAAGTTTATTATATAAAACAGGATTAATAACTTTGGTAATAATTCTTACCATAGTTTTTGCAGAATCAAGTGCATTGAAGCATGCTTTTCTGGAGTCAAATTCTGCTGGAAAAATCCCTATTACTGCATCTCCTACATATTTTAAGACATAGCCTCCATGACCAGAAATTATCATACTCATTTCCGTAGAAAAAATATTAATTATTGAAATTAATTCATGAGGTAAAAGTGATAAGGTTAATTTTGTTGATCCTACTAAATCAACACAAAGAACAACCAGTTTTGTTTTATTATTGACATGTCGCCTTAGATATTGATTACATTTTAAGGTAGATAAATCAATAGGCGGACCTTGAGATAAGGTACGTTGCACTCTAATCTGAATGTTTTTCAAGTGAGAATCAGAATCCAAATAAAATAAAGGATTGGATACAGTATAAAAGAGCTACTACTGATTAAGGTTTATCTTTTAAGTTTACTTTGATCATTATCTTTATAATTTAATGTTAAAAAGATCTGATTTTTGCTGGAATTTTCTGCTTGGTCCTTTCCTGATGCAGAATAGAAGTTATTGTTATTATTATTTTTATTTTTATTTGGACTAAAATTTTCTTCCGAATATGTTTTCTTCCCTGTAGTATCTTTTGAAATGACAAATTTGTCCAATATATTTGGATCATCAGTATCATGGAATGTCCCGACTAGAGTTTGTCCATTATTTTTCAAATCAAAGTTTAAGAATCCATGTTTTTTTTCTTGAATGACATAATAAGGAAGTAAATATTCAATATCATGTAATTCATCACCAGCAGTCCCTGCAGTCACAAAAATAATTCCATTTTGATTTGTATGTTCATTATTATTCTTATCCATTACAACTGGATAGATAGGATTGTCATTGTTATATAAAAGAGGAAGGGACCTTTGATAATATTGAGTATGACCAGATAAAACTAGATCAACTTTTTGTGTTTCAAAGAGTTCATGAAATGTATTTTTTAATTCTTCAGATTGTTTTTCATCAAAATCAGCTGAACTATACATAGGCTTGTGAAGAAACACAATTCTCCACAAGATTGATGGATCGTGTAAAGATTTCTCTAGGTCATTTTTTATAAAATCATATTGTGTACTTCTTTTGTCAAATGGATGTTCAGATGATATTGTTATAAAATGAATATTTTTAAAGTTAAAAGAATAATATGGTTCAGGTAAATTATAATGATCAAGTAATTGATAATAAGAATTTTGGTAATCCAGATCATGATTACCTATAGCAATTTTAATTATATCATCAAGAGGTTCAGAAATATCAAACCAACATTCAGGAGAAACCTCTTCAAAGGTATAATCACCAAGTCCTATTACTAATTCAGGTTCTAACCCGGTGATTTTCCCGACGGTTTTCGCTGTTTCTTTATTACAAGCCCAATCTCCGGCCGCTATGAAATTTACATCCTTAGATTCAATGTCCGATAATAAATTTTGGGGTTTATTACCATACTTATCTACAGCGGAAGTTTCCCCTTTACTTGTAATATTTTCATCAAAATGGCCAGGTATTGTTTGTTCTTCTTTTTCTACATAATCCGAAGGGTCGTAATAATCTTGAGGAAAAATACCAAAAAAGTCGTCATCTTGGGAAAAGACATTTGTAGTAGGAAATATAGCAAAAATGGATAATAATAAAAATGGAGTAACTATAAAAAAATTATTCACTATTGCTGTTCCCATTGTGTAAATCAAATATAATTATACATTATATAAGACTTGTAGATGATAGATAATGAAGAATATTACTATCAAATCTCAATAATTTTAATTATTAAGAGAAGGTATTGAAGTAACGATGACAAAAAAGCGTTATCATTTTACTGTGTTTATTTTTTAATGTAGCGTTGTTATCTGGAAATGTTTTAGGTGAAAGTAACTTTACTGGTTATCAAATAGTAAATCAATTCATAAACAAAGGAAATGAAAATGGATAATTAATAGTAGCAGATAGTATTGAAATGGAAAAGGCGGAAATATATACATGAGGTATATTTTCTCTTTAGGTCTTGAGTTGTGAATGCTCTACAATTTTTTTACCTTTTATTTTTGTAAATGAATATTTCATAATACAAGAAAAAATTAATATCTGTTCGAGAAAAGGAAAAGTTCTACAATTTAAATGATCCGATGATATTTGTATATCAAAATATCTACAAAATACTAAATATATTTAAAAATTTTACTGTAAATCTTATTATTCACTTAATCATTATATTAATTTTTAAAAATTGAAAATTCAATTATTTTATACCATATCAAAATTTTTGATTTATAATAAATAAAAAAATTATGGGTAGGGAACAGGTAGCATGGAAATAATATTACTCGCTTTCTCCAACGGTGGCTTTACCTTTTCCTCTATCAGTCTTGGAACTATTGATTGTTGTTGTAGTTGGGCTAATTTTTCTTCTATACTTTGCAAAGTTTTTGTTTCTTGTGGTTGTTGTTGTGTATTAAATGAAGTTAAGGGATCTTGTTGTTCGTTAGTGAATTTGGAATTTGGAGCTATTGCTTGATTAATAGGGTGTTGACGTAATTTCGCTATTTTATCTGCAAAACTCTCGGGATGTCTTGTTTCTTGTTGTTGATAATCTTGCATAGAATTCATTTTAGCATCATTGTTGGTAGGAGTTCCAAGTTGATTATTGTTGGATTGCATCGGTAGAACCGAATCTAGTTCTTGTTGCTCTAGTTGTTGTTGTTGTTGTTGCTCTAGTTGTTTTTGTTGCTCTAGTTGTTTTTGTTGCTCTAGTTGTTGTTGTTGTTGCTCTAGTTGTTGTTGTTGTTGCTCTAGTTGTTGTTGATAATTACCAAATGCCTTTATAGGATCTCTTTGTTCAGGAGTTAGATTCCACGTTAAATCTAATTGCTCTACCCAACCAGGATACACGTTGGGTACTGCATATACTCCTTGTCCTCCCATACCGTGATACGTTGTTATTTCATCATCTGTTTCAAATAATGGCATATTCTTATCATCATAGTTACCTGTTAACAATACACTTCCTGCGATTGTTGCATCTTCAGGATTTCCATCATTATTAGGATCGCCATCTACAACAATCATTCTGTTTGAGAATTTGCTTGATATATATGCATAATATCCTCCGCCTTCTTTAGCTCCAAAATTGACTCCATGGCATCCTGGATCGCAATCAATATTTTGTACAATTTCGTTCGTTTTAGTATCAATAATGGCTAGACTTCCAGTTAAGGTATTTGCAGTTATCATATATTCCCCATTCGGACTAATTGGGGTTTGAATTGGTAAAGCGTGTCCTTTATCTGCTAAATCTATTGTATGTATTACATCTCCCGTTTTCATATTCACAACAGATATGGTACTTGAAAGAAAATTAGCAACGTATGCAGTTTGTCCATCTGGCGACATACTTGTAGCAATAGGCATTTTTCCAGTAGGTGTTCTTGATTGAATTTCTCCTTTTTCTTCTGTATTAGATGTAAAGTCAATTATAGTAGCATCATCTGTGAAATGGTTTGGTGTAATCATCTTACTTCCATCAGATGAGATCCATTGAGCATGAGGATGTGTTGGATATTGTCCCGAGTCTTGTAAAGGTATTATTCTTATCATTTCAAACTTATTGTTTTCTTTGTTGAATTTTAGTTCTGCTACACCTTGTTCTCCACTTAACGCAACATATAACAAATCGTTAGTTGGATTTGTCATTACATGTGAAGGGGCATCGCCTACTCGTATATTATCAAGTAATTGACCTGTTTGTCTATCAAAAGCAGTAAGCATGTTGTCAAACCATTGTGTTTGATAGATTATTTTTTGTTTAGCGTCGCTCCACATATTATGAGGATTGTTCATATTAATTTCAGGAAGAGATACTTTTCTATCTACATGCCAATCCTCTACATTAACTCTTGTAGCTGTTCCTGGTTTTGATTTATGAGCTGTTTTTTCAAATTGCGTATTTACCCATACTTCTTCTATACCTGATTTAGATGGGGTTTGGGGATGTTGTAACGGCCCAGGTTTTAAGGTACTATTTTCAAATGTACTATAAATTAGATCGTTGAGATTACCCTCTATATTTCCAAATCTAACAGATACATCAGGGAATTTAGGATTCCATGTAGGATTAGTACCACTATAGTCTACCCAATTAGAGGGATTATTTGCTATAAAGAATGTCTTTAAAAGCCCCAAGGCAGTAGCAACTCCATTTTCATTAGTCGGATCCAATTCAACTCCAGTACTTAATCTCAATTTATCTCCTAGATCTAATGCAGTAGTATTTGGATCATCCACAATCATTCCTCCCAACATATAAGGATGTATTTTACATGTAAAGAGGTATAATCCTGGCTTATCTAGTTGTACTATTCCTCCTCCTCGATATGTAGTAATTTGATCATATGGCATATTAGATGCACCTGTTGGCCATAGTAGACTTGTTATCGTATGAACTGTATTTGTGCCTGACATGATAAAGTGTGCAGTTCCTCCTGGTTTAACAATTCCTAGAGAGCCTGTTGCATGTTCGGTTACTTCTCCACCTACATTTCTAAACCATTGACCTGGTTCATCATTAATGTCAAATGTAATAAAGTTGCCTTGTCCTTCTTTTTCTGGTGATCCTCCTGATACGCTAGGTCCTACACCTGCAATACTTTGAGTATTACTACCCACTTTTCCAACAGTAAATTCACCCATCATTCCTGCTTCCATATGAGCAAATACATGACAATGATATTGCCAGTCTCCCGTTCCGACTCTATCACCTGCTTCTACTATAAACCAATGCGGTGAATTTGGCTGTATTAATTTTGTATCGATGATATCTGTTGTACCTGGATCTAGCCATCTATGAGCATGGAGATGGAACGTATGCTGATGAGCTGCACCAAGTATATGAAACCTTACCAATTGATTGAGATCAGCTCCAAGTTTTGGATTTGTCCACAATGGTCTTTGGTTATGATTCGCATCTATTTCTTGTCCCCAGAAAGTTGATCCTACCATAAAAAGTACAAATTGTTTGTCTAAGGTGTTGACATCTACGCTGACTATCTTACCATCAAGTTGTGCGGGAACTTTATCAATCGGATTTACAATTATTGCTCCAAATAATCCAAGTGTCCTAAAACGGTCACCAAAATATTCAAATGATCCTATTTCCTTAGGTTCAATTCTTTGAGTTTTTTGATCTCCATTTTCATCTATTGAATGAATTATTAGCAAATCATGTTGATTTATTTCAATTGATGGTCCAGGAATGGTAGGAATTTGTGGATACCTCTTAGTAAGATCTTCTTTAGATTTACCATCTATGAGAATATGTT